>Ga0207886_10085_pt1 | contig 170551 bp, 187 predicted proteins | sample LinPmetageLP35_FD_184048 | JGI IMG/M metagenome (GOLD analysis project Ga0207886, IMG submission 184048) | Marine viral communities from the Pacific Ocean - LP-35 (SPAdes) | ecosystem: Environmental > Aquatic > Marine > Oceanic | place: Pacific Ocean | collected 2009-08-31 | reverse complement strand
TCCCCCCCCCCCCCACTTACAGTATATTATTAGCTTCTGCCCGACCAAGTCAGCAATTGACGTCGAGGGAAGGCGACATTCAGTGTGGTGGAAATGAGAGCAATTTGGTAAATGACAGCATCCCCAACACATCTAGTCATCACAGATCAGCTACCTTATGTCTTACAGATTTCCTATTACCCTGAAAGAGATTAGAATCCTCAGCTCTGACGTGTGGTTCTAGACGCTGCAAGACAAGGGAAGGTAAATCGAGACTTCAGGAATCGCAAAACGAGTCTCGATGTGTGTCATTGCAGATTGGGCCGGATGTCAGCTAGCTAGGAGAGATGATTGGGGGGCTTACATGTCGCCCTTAGTGAAGTCTCTTTTCGACAACAGGGCAGGAGGAGGATGAATTGAGAGAAAAGTGGTTGAAGAAGTGAAAAGGAATCGATGAGGCGAATGCGTCGAAAGTCCATGGAGAAGATATTTATGCTGAGCTTCAGTAAAGGGGAAGTAGTCTTGCAGATATAAAATATACCTCACATGCCAGACGAGGATTGCAGGAAGTGGAGGTGGAACCTCGACTATTTCAGCAGATTCAGGTAGCTCCTGCGCATCAGATGATTATTGCTTTAGTTCCTACTTAGTTGAGTCAGGTCGGCTTGAAGAGGAAAGAACATTTTGGCAACGTGGGTTGTGTTACAAAAACCTGAGTGTGGGTAGGAGTTTTGAGGGGGGCAGGTTGTGAGGTTGGTGGAAGAGTGACAGCAACCTCTACATTGACAGTGGCGTGAAGATAGGGACGCAATATACATGCTGCGTTGTAAGTTGAGACAATTGTTGGGCCAAAGAGCTCTGTGGTAATAGACCACTTGGATCCACCTTACCGGTAGTATCAGCAATCAATTTCGGAGAACTCACCATGGATAACCGCAAAGGGGTAATAGTAATCTTTGGTTCGTATTGGATGACCATTGATGCACTACTATTGGTGCTAATTTACACTTGAAAGCTCAATGCTATACGCGGTTGCGTTGTCTCTTCCACCGACCTATTCCATGTATAATTCCAAACTCTTTCCCTGCAGACTCTGGTTTTACTCGGTGGAATATCAAGCTGCTGCAGAAGACCTCAAGTGGGGGTGAGTCATCTTTTACTTTCCATCCATCCAGATGAGTATATAAAGCTATCACAATCCCTTGACCAGCCCTCTTATGCGAACCCAGAACCGCTTTCAATGGCAGCAAGATACGTGGTGGCAGTAATAGGTTGATACTGATGAGTTACAACATGTAGAACATGTGGAAGTGTCATAAATCATTATACAACGACCACAAGCTATTTAAGTAGAAAAATTATGCCTAGATGATTGAGTGATTTGTACTTTCTCCGACAAAGGGTCAAACGCACATGCTTTGATTAGCGCCTGGGACTCGGAAGTTGTTTACCAAGCTTTGAGCGAATTGATTACAACAAGATTCCACGCCCTTTTATACATGTCCATCTGTTCACTTGGTCAATAGACTCCGGAGAAGTCTTCCCCCTCTCCTGCAGGTCAATCCCCTCTCGTGTATGTATTCTCTGCATACGTTAATAGAAACGTTGGGCCTTAATTGAGCGTCACTGATCATTTGGAGAAATCTTGATATGGAAGTAAAAGTCTTTAGCTCTTGCGTTCGCTCAACTATTCCTAGAGAAGCATCCACTGGTAACCTGAATGTCTGGCCATTCATCGCACTTATCGTGTGCATATGCAAGGGCGGCCTGTATTCAGCCACTTCTTGGCAGATCTCCGGATACCAGGTTTTGAGTGGGCAAGACAAGGCGGGAGGATCGTTCCGTACTACCGCAGGTCCTCGTCCAATACTGCTATTGGTCCATCATGATGCAAAGTGCATGTCAACCTGCAGTACGCTGAAAGTTGTCGAGGTCATTGGATGACGGAATTGTACAAGTCCCTATCGCTCCTGCTCCGTCAAAATCTTCTCATAAAAACTGGCCACACAGCTTTGTCCTGCTTGGTCTACGAGCCTTGGTATATCTTTACACCGACAATTGACGGAGAGTCTCCAAGAGAAATGATGGAATTGTCAGGAACCATGAGCTTTCGAGTACCACTGCTCCTGGTTTTCCTTGCTTTTGTCCAAGTTATCTTGGCGGGGTCACCACATTCATCAGGTTAGTGAAGTGTGCTCCCAGTTACACACGATCAGACTACTGAACCTGGAGACCTAGCCAAATATCCAGCATTAATCGACGCAACCCTCATGTCCCTTTCTGAAGGCCTCGAGAGCAAGTCGTTCAGCAGCGTCGATTTGGTCAATGTGAGCCAAACAAATACGATCACTGACGGAACAGTGCTGAAGTCTCACAGGCTTATTCTGCGAGGATATCGGAAGTCCAAGATGATTTCCATGCTGTGCTTGAACTCAACCCTGATGCCTTAAGCATCGCGTCCAGTCTCGACCGAGAGCGATCTCGAGCGCATATCCGCGGGTAAGTATCCTCGATGTGCTCCAAACGATCTGGTCTGACTCGTCAAGACCTTTACATGGCATTCCGATCTTGCTCAAAGACCTCATCGGAACTAAGGATAAGATGAACACGACAGCAGGCTCTTACGCTCTTCTTGGAGCCAGACTTCCTCAGGACTCAACAATCGCAAAGAAGCTCCGCGAGGCAGGAGCGATCCTACTTGGGAAGACAAGTGTCTCGGAGTGGGCTAACTTTCGTTCGTTTAATTCCAGCAACGGGTGGTGTGCAAGAGTTGGCCAGGCTTATGGTCCATATTATCCTGGCCAGGACCCGTGGGGTAGCTCTACTGGAAGTGCTATTGGAGCTTCGTAAGCCAATCCCCTGCTTTATATTCGCGCATCATTGATTGGGTGCTTTGGAGATACTCACTGCTGATAATTCTTAGATTGGGTTTGGCGTGGGCAAGCATTGGTACCGAGACCGATGGGTCTATATTGAGACCAGCTTCTTCAAATAACATCGTGGGAATCAAGCCCAGTAAGCTCCGTTTCCAAATTGTGACTGCCTGATTGCCCTAAAGACTTACCCATTTTCAGCGTCCGGTCTGACGTCCAGATACATGGTCATACCTGTCAGCTCTCACCTAGACACCATCGGAACCCTCGCAAGAACAGTCAAAGATGCTGCCTATCTCCTACAAGCTATTGCTGGAAAAGATCCGAACGATAATTATACGTCAGCCATCCCGAACGTTCCAAATTACGTGAAGGCATGCAAGCTTTCTGGTCTTTCTGGTATGCGCATCGGCGTACCAAGAAACGCAATCGCTCTAGGCTCGACTACAACCTTTGAGCCTGCACAGTCGACAGCCTTCGAGAAAGCACTTAGTGTCCTCCGAAATGCTGGTGCGATAATCGTGGACAACACAAATCTCACTGCCGCCGAGGAGTTCTGGACCTCATCCATTCCGGGACAAGTCGTATCAGCTGACTTCCTGGTTGACTTACCCAAATTTCTGAGCAAGTTGACCACGAACCCAAACAAAATCACCGACCTTTCGTCGCTGCGGGCATTCGTTCAAAACTACCCGTCGGAGGAGTATCCAGACCGAGATACAGGGATTTGGGACGTGACTCTCTTAGGCTTCAACTCTACATCTCCCGAATTCTGGGTCGCGTACCAAAAGAATCTCTTCTACGGCACAGAAGGTGGTCTACTCGGTGCTCTGGATCGTCACAACCTCGATGCCGTAATAATGCCGGCAGATTACTCGGCCCATCACTTCGCAGCACCTGTTGGTGCGCCAGTCGTTACTGTACCTATGGGGGTCTATCCTGCTGGATCCACTATAGTAACGGACCCAAGAGGCTTGGTGGAACGTGCAGAAGGTATTCCGTAAGTCAGTTGAACTTAGAAAAAAGGATGTGTTTGTTGACGTTCGCATAGCTTCGGCCTGAGCTTTCTTGGGAGACGGTGGTCAGAAGAGAAGTTGATTGAAATGGCGTATGCTTTCGAGCAGAGAACGAACTTCCGGAGCAAGGTCAAGCCGTACAAGGTCCCGAAGACAGAGCTCAGGGATGTGGTTGGGCGGTAAAGTGGCTGGCACTGCGTTGGTGGAAACATAGATAATTTGAGTGGTGTCTAAAAACACTTGGTCTAACATGGAGAACCTTAGGCCACGGGATGACCATCTCAAAATGTCTACTGGCTAGTTCCCTAGGTCTTTAAATGCGAGTATAACAAAATTTTGCAAATTTAAGATTATCATTTCAGCCGTGTTCGGCCAGAAGGTTTCTTGTTTCCATTTCAATTTCGAGACGAGACACGCAACAACTTCTTCCTAATAGAGGCATTGATTTTTCGACTCGTCTTTTTGATGTGCGATCTTCATCTGGCTGCTATCTACGCGTGCCTATGCAGATGACTCAGCTGGAATGCTGATGCCACAGAGCTGTACCTCTTTAGCGCGTGGCAGTAACCTCGGTAGCACCCGAGCGGGTAAGGCCCGGAGCGCAAGTGGCTAGTCAATGATTGGATCACCTTTCAGGATGTCTTACTATGTCTGGAGAAGATATCAGGATCTATTTTCCAGAAGTTGGGTAGAAAATCAGGCTTACTCGGTACCATGCGGTCATTCTTAGACGGGCTGTCTTGAGGGGGGTGCTGTAGCACGAATTCCTGATGCGTATATTACCTGAACGGAAGTTTCTAGCTCAGGTACGACGCTATACTCAGAGAGGGTTGTGATATATCATGGCTCAGGTGGGTGAAAAAGTCGTTGCGTAAGTCTTTTTGTGCGAACCTTTTACTAGATCTGGATTAGCAGCATACCAGCAAAGATCTTCTTTGATGGCGTGGCTAGTTTTGAGCTTGAGTATACACACGGATATATCGGAACCTCTGATTTCCAATTCTCTTGTGATCTGGACAATAAGATCGACAGTGATTTATATGACTGGCGGCTTTCGGAAATGGACTACCTTCCACTTCGCAAAGCTGTTGAGGAATGGCGAGATTTTACACCAGTGAGCTTGAAGTAGGATCTGATCAGTCTCTGCGCCATTTAGCATATGATCATGGCATCGTGAGGGAATGATTGATAGGCTCTCCACTATTGAGGGAAAGGCTGCCGTGTTATGGGATCAAAGATTTGTCGTAGTTGAGCATGAGAACGGGAAATTGAGTAGAAACCTGCTAGGGTAGGTTTCAGCGCCTCGTTCAACGTCTGGAAAAATGTTCGACAGTGAAACCTTGAAAATCTTTCTTTTATCTCGAGAAAGTCTCTCGGCCGAGGATCTGATCACAAGCACTCTAGGCCTCTGTCGAATTGAGGACTGGAACTCCTAAGCTACATTAACATATCGTCGCTGATGTGCAATCAAATTTCGATCGGACTTGGTTCTCCGACCTTTGTGTCCCTAATTTATTGGGCAGGCTGGGATAGTTTGAGCCTGAACATATGTAGTAGCAGCAGTGAATCTACCCGTGATTCCAACAGGAATGAGGAGTAGTGCCTCGCAGCAGACTGGACATGTGCTTTGCCATGAAGGTAAAACACCTTTGCCTGTCGTAACACCTCAACAGTCTTGCTTTAGTCTCGCTCGAGCTTTCATCTTACCCATTCTGATCTTGTGATAATGAGTATGTCATGATTTCAATGGGTCATGAGTCTTGCCGGGGTTCTTTGAACGTCAACATTGTTCAACCGTCATCGCGTCTTTTGCTCACCCCAAGAATTCTCTGGAAAGCCTTCGAAATTGCTCCACGTCAGCTTCCCTCAAGGCTTGGTAGTAAGCCGGCATGGAATAAGATCACTATTCGAATGGAACGGAAGTGAAAAAAGAAAGTACGTGTCATTCCAAGATGCGTTACTATTCACTGTCTTGCATCAGAGTTTGCGAATTTGCAAGTTTGCAACCATCTCATACGCTCCTGCAACCCGATAATGATTTCCTCCTGTCACCTCCGATGAGTTAGACAGGCCGAAGCGACCAATGAGTTCGGCCGACATCTCAACTACGCCTCATTGCCTCAAGCCCGAGCACACTTGTGAACGTGCATTCTTCGACTCCGACTGCCTTTTTTGAATGCATGTCAACGTATACGTCCTTACTTCCCTGGCCTCTTGGTCACACACAAATCATAGCCTACGAGGTGTCAACATTAAGGAGTCAGATTTTTTGTACTTGTCTGAACTGGTGCACTTGGATGTCATTCGGGTAGTGAAACTAGCTGGCGTTGGAAGGGAAATCTCGGAGCTGAAGACCTCGATAGGCGACGACAGGCGAAGATCATCGACGACATTACATTCCTATTTTTTTTTGAAGCGTCTGATGATACTTCTGATCGTACAACAGAGTCGCTGGGCATATTCGGGGTACCTGTCAATATGTTCCTAATGGGGAAAGGTTGCTAAATTCCCGAGATTGGGGCTAAGGAACGACTTACGCTAAGCAACGAGGATCTGATACAATACTTATAGAAGTCCTGAACACGCTGAAACATTTCGCTTGGGGTTGGCCTGTCGCATTCCAACCGTGCATTGAGTTGGAGTGTGTATGATAACTTATAACTGCTTCTTTCACGATGCTTGATCAACTGACAGAAGTATAAAAGCTGCCTTCCTCCCTCCTTGATCACTTCATATCATTCAACTTCTCTCATTCACACAAATAAACCACCTCTACAATCAAAATCTCATCAACCGAACACACTTTCAAAATGTCTCAACCCTACTCGCTGACAATCTACATCGATCCCCGATTGTTGCAAGACAGTACAGATCTCGGAAATCTCTGCTTCGCTCGTAAAGTCAATGGATCGTACAATGTCGTATTCCAAGGAACGGCAAACACCTTGCTCACCGCGCGGAACGACTTTCAATGGGTCGAGAACTATGCGATGGGAGCTGTCGTGAAGGTGGTGGATGGTGCGCATGTACGTCTGCGAATCAGATTATTTTACGGTATACTGACTCTGTACACAGGTCGGAGGAGCAACTTCGGTCCAGCCCATTGAAGCTGGCCAGGCGTGTACCTGGGGACCAAAATCGGCAGATATGCCGGTTGCAGGACCTGCGCCACCACCACCTGACTTCCCAGAAGGAAGCTTTGGCACTGTTGGAATGCCTTTTAGGTACCATGGCGCAGTTTACAGTCAAACTGGCGATAATACTGCCTGGTCTTGCATCTACGTCGATGCTGATCCAAAGCCTGGACTTGATAAAATCTCGTACATTCCAAAGAACGAGTTCTCTGTCCGTGAACCATCCCGCCACGCTCTTTTATGAAGCTAACGTGGTGCAGCTGTTCTTCGACACCAACTTGGAGACTTCCAGTCTTTTCATGCATGCTATCAGTAATGCCCTGCAGTTTCCTATTCCTACAGGCCAGTACTCGTACTTCGTAGGCTGGGTGAGTGCGAAGTTTGTCCAAATGCCATCCAATTCGCTAATAAACACAGGGTCTCAGCTCAGACGGAAAAACAGCCTATTGGGGTGTGAGTACACATTGCAATATTTAGTTGAGCCATAACTAATACAATGTAGGACTACGGTGTGAACGACCCCGGCCACTGGATCCCCACCAAAGCCTCAGCATTGAATCAAACCATTACGCCTATCAACTCGCTAGGTGTGACCATCTACCGCGATGGATCAACAAATGAGCTTGAACCCGATTATATCAGACGTTCCCGGGCAGTTCGAGGCAATGATGCTGGTTCAGCAACGGCAATTTCTGAGCCTCTCTTCACTTTTCGCTTGGGTTGGGATACAGAACATGCTCTAAGCGACGACGAGAAAGCATACTACGCAAGAACTGTTGCCTCCTTCTTGTCGATCAATTGCGAGAGTTCGATGTGAGTAAGCACTGATCACACGTCTTCTCAATGCTGATGGGTTTCCAAGTCGCGTTCAACTGCAAACAGTGAGCACTTTCCTGATCGGATATGCGTCCCTGAACAGTATTGGCCCAGACTGGTTGATACTAGAAGGGTCGGATGACGCCCAAAAGGTTCAAAACATGCTCCAGAACCTCTTGGCAAATGTCAGTCCGGAATATGCCCCAGCACAAGTCGACTGGAACTACAAGACTCAGTGTAAGTCAAGCTCATTGTCCGTAGTTCTAGGTGACTGACATGTATTAGCCACCAAAGCCATAGGCTCCGGTCAGTCCCTCGAGGGCGGCGAGTGGATCCAGATGGCAATGCAAATGGGCTGGCCAGCTGCTTTCGGAATCGCGGCTGCCGGTGCTTCTGCTGCTTACGTCGCGACGAAAGTCTTGGACGTTCTTAAGACCAGCCAGATCAAATTCGAAAAGGCGACCCTTAGTCCCAGTGGTGAGATGGTCATAGTCAGGGGCTCATACCAGGCAAACTCGGCTCAAGTACCCACTACCATTCAGCAGGTCAACAGCGTGGTGATGCAGGAAGCGAGCCGTATCGCGCCAGTCCCCGGCGTACCAACGCCTGATGCAGTCTTCGTTATCGAGAACAAGCCTGCTGCAACCCTCAACAGAACCAAGTCAATCAGAGCTACACCCAAGCGAGGGTTGGAGCAGAACGGGGCTAGATCGAATGGATATACCAATGGACACACCAATGGTTATGCCAATGGCGTGAAGGCAATTTATGCTTGACGGGTCTTTCATTTATCGCTAAATCGATAGTCGGATCTCTTGGTTTTCAGCTCAGGGGATGTGCAAGCAGGACATGAAGAAAAGCTTGGATCTATTTACATCCCACAGCAAGTTTAATAACAGAAGTGATTTATTTTCTCATTCGCTCGTACACACTTGACTTCTGTGAAGTACAGCACTCATAGCCGGAATACTCACGAGTGTAAGAATATATAGAAGAGGAACATAAGCGCACTGTACAGGTTTTAGGGCTTGGCACGTTACGTGTTGTGGAGGTTGCAAACGTCGCCAAAGTCGGATTGTTTGTTATTGTGTCGGCTAAGTCTCGCGAGGACTGCCGCCACATTTGTCACCACGACACTTTACGCGCTCTTCAGCGTGCGGAGGCTCACTGATTTTAATTTTAAGTGTCAAGATTGATATCGCCACGAGAATTTAGTCCGGTCTCGGAGGCACCTTCCCCGCATACGCGATGTACCCCACAAATTCGATATATCCCATAACAAATCCAACCTAACTTCACTTTCACTTACAACGAACATCAAGTATTTCGCAATTCTCCCATTCCAAGTCATCAAACTCGACAAGAAACATGGCCTCCAAAGATTCTCCCGCGTCCTTAGCGACAAACTTAGTGTCCAGAACCACGACTACATCCAAGGTTCATTCGGTGCTTCTTCTTCCAGGCGATGGCGTGGGACCTGAGATAGCGGAAGAGGCGCTCAAAGTCCTATCAACCATCACGAGGACATCTGGTGTTCAGTTCAGAGTCCGAAAAGCTATGACCGGCGGCTGCAGTATCGATGCTCACGGAACACCGTTGACAGATGACGTCTTGCAATTGGCCAAAGATAGCGATGCAATTCTCTTCGGTGCAGTTGGAGGTCCAAAATGGTAAGTTGATTCTCTAATCTGCACAATTATGAGTGAACTATTCGTGGATGCTGAACACAACAGGGGAGCCGGCGCCATCAGACCTGAAGCTGGTCTTCTCACCCTCCGGAAAGAACTTTCTCTGTTCGCAAATCTCCGACCCTGCAATCTCCCCTCGGCATCACTCACCAACCTCTCACCTCTTCGTCCGGAGATCATAGCAGGAACCGACTTTGTCATTGTGCGTGAGAACTGCGGAGGTGCTTACTTCGGCACGAAAGTCGAAGAAGCAGATTTCGCAAGTGATCCATGGGCCTACTCGAGATCCGAGATTGAGCGAGTTGCTCGAGTCGCAGCTAAACTAGCTTATGCGATGGGCAAAGAGAATCCAACTCTGAGCTCTGATGGTAAGGGTGGACCGACGCAAGTCATCAGCTGTGACAAAGCGAATGTCCTTGCCAGCTCGAGACTCTGGAGGAAGGTGGTAACGGAGATCTACCAAAAAGAGTTTTCAGATATCAAGATCAGTCACCAACTTGCTGATAGCGCTGCGATGTTAATGATGAAAGCCCCGACGAGTTTCAATGGCGTGGTGGTGATGGATAACACTTTTGGCGACATTCTCAGCGATGTTGCGAGTGTTGTTCCTGGTAGTTTGGGATTATTGCCGAGTGCTAGCTTGAGTGGATGGCTCGGAGAAGGCGAAGGAGGAAAGTTGAGAGGATTATATGAGCCTGTTCACGGAAGTGCGCCAGATATTGCTGGGAAGGGAATTGTGAATCCAGCGGCAATGATACTTTCTGTTGCCATGATGCTGAAGTATTCGTTTGGCATGACGAAAGAGGCAAAAGATATCGAGAACGCAGTGGCGAAGGTTCTTGATTCGAAGGATGTCGGAGGATTGGAGATCCGGACTGGGTAAGTAACCATTGAATTCTGGTATTTTTCTTTTGACTGACTTATCCTCCAGCGATCTCGGAGGGAAGGCAAGTACGAAGCAATTGGGAGATGCGATCTGTGAAGTGCTTTTGAGTGGGGGTCAGTGAGGCGTATAAAGCATAAATTCCATGAATCTACTTTTGATGCCTATCTATGTGACTTTGGCACGAAGGATCGTTGGAGGATTGCAAAACATCCCTGGAGCATACATGTTTCATGCCTGCGTCATCCTGCATCTGCGAGGCTCAGCTGTCAGACGTCTTCGCTTTCTGGAGATTCTCCACTTTGTTGAATTTTATTATAAAAACCATACACCATATGCAAGAGAGCATGTCATGCGGCGCAGAATCGATATGGCAAGGACGTTTCGACCTTGGCCTAACAGATATGATCAGATCGGACATGACTTGAAGAACTCAAGAGTTGAGGAAATGGTAAAGACTGGCAACGATATTCTTGATGTAAATCAATATAAGCAGAGTAAATCTAGAAGAGAGCACCTATTGAGATGACAGCGATCTCAAAGACGACAGTTGACAAGAACTATAACAATACCAGAAAGAATACTCTCTACACGAAGTTACAAAACCGTCTAATTCTTCGCAAATACAGGCGAACAAACTCCTTGGATACTGAAACTCAAGAACCAAGTTTTGACTTGATCTGGGGACTCACCGAGTCTTCGTAAATTTCATCCACCGCATCGGCGGAAGAAACTCAGCTCCTCTAAAATATCCGATTTCAGGTTGTGCAATGAGAACCAGAAACATCCGGAAGCAACAATCAGACTACCGATCGGATCGACCTTGCCAAGCTTGCATAAGTTTCGCTTTGTCACCTCACATAAAATGGGTTCCGAGTAGAGGCTCAAATTCTGTTTGCCGTGCCGGATATCAGATCACAGTACTCTACGAAGCACAACTCACGCTCCGGCTCCCGCTTTTTGGCTAACGCATAATACTCGTGCCGAGTGGCCTTGCACGGTCCCGTGGCTGGATACTGATTTATAATACATACTGAGCTGATCTTCTGATCTTCGGCTGTTGAAAAGCATTTACTCTGTGCCAGTGTTTTGCTTGTCCTTTATATTTATCCTTTCCCAAACCCAGTTCAAAACCTAACTCTAATCATCACCCTCGACAACAAATCAGAATCCTCGTAAAAGACCTAACACTCAAATACCCTCACAAAGTCAGTCACAATGTCAGCTACCGACACCAAACCTAGTGACAGCTTCTTTCCATTGGCTGGACTTGCCCAGGACGGCTGGTCCAACGACAAAGAAGCGACATCAACATGCCTCTGCGGCTCAGTACAGCTTGCATTTGTAAGTATTGTCTATTTCTCCCGCATCCCCTACCATATCCTTTCTCACATTTACAAGACCTTCAAGCTCCAAAATACCCGTTTACTGACAAGCAATCCCAGCTCACATCCGCTTCCTCCATCCTAAACACCTTCATCTGCCACTGCGCCGACTGCCACAAACTCAGCTCCTCCGCCTTCTGCACCGCCTTCGCCGTCCCCAGTTCATCCATCCGCTTCATCCGCGGCGAATCAACCCTCAAATCATTCAGCCACCATCAGACCATCGCAACAGGCAACACCATGAGCAACCACTTCTGCAGCACTTGCGGTACTTTGATGTACCGCGTTAGTTCTGGACTGCCGGATGCGCTGCTTCTGAGGCTTGGACCTGTCGACGATTTTCGTCTTGCGGAGACGAAGTTGAAACCTGTTATGGAGGTGTATACGGAGACGAGAGTGGAGTGGTTGAGGCCTGCGGTGGGGATTGAGCAGTTTGAGAGGGTGCCTGGAGCGGAGGATTTGTGAGTTTTGATATCACATCGTCCAAGCTTTGGCGAGAAACAGTGGCTGGAAACCTTCAAAATGAGGTTTGAAAGAGAGAGAGACAATGCATACTTGACACCTCGTGATTTTGCGGATGAGTTTACCCCACGTGCCATTATTTGACTTTTTCGCGAGGCATGTATGTATCGTGATTGTGCAGGCCGCTATCGATATACTGAAGACATGCATGCGACACTTGGATATCTTTGACTCGTGGGCGCTGTCAATCAACCGCGGTGAGCCAGGTACCCAACTGCCGAATTGTCGCTTCGTTCCTTCGAGCGAGGACGATGCTTGCTTGTTGCAGGTTTGGCTTTTTGTATCGGTCTCATCATCACCTTGTCGCGATACAGATAGCCAATAACCTATCGACGAAAGTCTCTGAATCGTCTACCTCCTTCATCGCCTCCCCCGTCGTCCCCATCTGAATCTCGCCTGTATCGGTTCCGCCTGATTCATCATCATGAGCCCAGTCTTTTTGTCGGCTAAATCCTTCGAAGTTTCTGACATCTACGCTGACTTCCTGACTAACCATGATCCCTCCAAAAGTCTGCGTTTGCACCAGCTCGATTTCAGAGGAACCATCAGGAGCGACCTTCGGCGAGGCCCTAATTTCTCCACTTGGCTGTCTTCTTCTCCAGAACCTCAGGCCCCTTGAGATTCCAGTATGTGCTTTCGGTACTCCTTCCGACTTCGTCGGCACATCTGATAGGCCCTTGACATTGCTTTTCAACCTCTTTGACAAGTTCCTCTGAGAACTGCCGCTGTCCAAGCTCGCAACTTCATCCTTAATGCTCATCCGCTTCTTGTTCACAAGCGGTCCAAATTCCTTGTGGATCGCACGTGCGAACCGAGCATGGTCTGGACTATTTTTGTACACGCACTGCTGCGTCCTGAAGAAACTGAGAGGTGTGAAGGCGACTTTCGGACCTTGGGCGCGGAACTGGATAGGTACGATAATCCGGAATGTGATGAGCGCTGCGTAAGATGCTTTCGAGTTGTCCCCGCCAGATCCATAGCAGGGTACCGAGATCGGTTTCGCGATGAGCTGAGCATCGGTGAAAAAGGTGTCTCCTATCTGTTCATCCAATGTCACGATCGCACCATACAATTGCCTTGCGAAAGTTTGTTCCCTCTTCGTGATATCCTGGCTTGCCAATCTCTCCTTCAGGAACTTCACACATGTATTAACGTAATAGCCATCCAGCTGAGACAAAAAGTTGAGCTGCCAGCTGTCCAGGCTGTCAAGTGGCAGCTGCATGGTGGGCAGTTTGCTCCTGGCGTCTTTGCGGACGAGGACGTCAAAGCCACCGCGAACACTCGCCCTGATGGCGAAGCACGCCAAGTGAACGCCGGGCTTCAAGGCATTCGTGTCGCTGGAGTATTCGTACATGCTGGTGAGGCGGCCTACGAGATCGCTGCAATTGATTTGCATGCTTCGGGTGATAATTTGGGCCACATTTTGCAGCTCGGTGAAACGATATCCAGACGCTGCGAAGCGTTCGGCTTCTCTTTTATTTGCACGGCGGACGACGAAAAGGAGCTGACCTCGTCCTAAAGCGGCCATAGCCCTACCATCGCTTTCCAGATCTTTGGAACTCTCACGCGAACTCCATGGAACTTTAGACTTTGACGATGTCTTCGCCTGGCCAGTGCTGAGTATTTCATCGAAGAGAATGCCTATGTTCTCCAAAGGTTCGTTCAATTGCTCCGCCAGATCGGCTGCTGCCACACAAAAAACTTCGCGGAAGATCACGGTCGGGTCATCCCGAGGCTCGCCCTCACCACTGCCATGGTTGATTTGGTCTTTCGAGCTGGATTGGGACTCTCTTCTCCTCGATGCATTGTAGAGATGATTACGCATGCCAGGCAGAAGGGTAGAGATGCTACTCCAATTGCGGGTAGTTCGGAAAATCCATTGGAAAATGGGATGGGAGACTCCAAATTCATCGTCAAGAGACTATATTCCTACTGATTAGCACGACATGCCAGAGTGGATGGAATCACAGGGACAATTGCCAGGCATACCCATTCAATATACGAAGTCGTGAGCTTTTGGTTCGGCAGATGGCCCTCCGGTGTCACCAGGAGCCTCCCATGCATATCAAAGATGACGGAAGCTAAGACCACATGCTGAGCTTTGTGGGCGGAACGCGACCTCCTCCGTTGAGCGAGTATCGCAAGGCCGAATAGGATAAAGCAAGCAGTAATAGACTGTTTTGTTGCAAATCAGTAACGGCGTTCAAAGGGTAGCAAATAGGTTTTGCACATACCAATACAATAACGATGATAGCAGTCGAATCTCGTGAAATGCTGTGGGTAAGAGAACGGACGCCATGCTTCAGTCGATAATTTGTACCTATCGATGCAACCCAATGCATCCCAAAAACAGCGCATGCGAGGATGCTGGCGCAAATTGCTCTCTTCCACCACGAATTCGTCCAGGCAGCTCGAAGGACAAAAAACACCGATAGAGCGATGATACTAGCAATGATGGCGATCACCACAGATCCAATAACGTTTCCAATACTGAAAATGCAAGTGTAGTTCGAGATACCGGCTTGGCCCAGATAATGCATTCCACAGATGGCGAGCCCGGCCAAGGTTCCTCCTACCGTAACGCGCACGATGCTGACTCGGTCGTCCGCCCCGAGGACTATAAAAGCAACCAGGAGCACAGTGATCGGAACGAAGAAGGACACGGCTGTATACGCGGGACTATAGTCGATTTGTATCGCGAACTGGGAATTGCCGAGCTCAATCGCACGGTTACCGATGTAATGCATGCACCAAATGGCAATTCCTCCCATCGAGATCGACGAGCCGCAGAGAAGGTACCTGTAGAGTAGATTCTTGGTCAATATTTCTGTCGCAAGATCCTGGAGCTCTCGATCGCATTCGATTGAAAACTTACCAATTGTACAAGCCTTTCCGTGAGGTCCTGCGGTTGAAGAGCTCTAGTGTCGTCCATGCTCCCACGAAGCTGACGGCGTACGAAAGCACGATATACCCGCTCGAGAAGCTTCTCGGGACGACACGTCCTTCCCACTCTTGCCATAACGCAGGATCATTGGACATGATGTCGTTTCGACGGACTTGCCTCCTTTAGAACTTCTTCAGAAACAAATCGAGACAAATTCCAAGTCTGATGCTGCTCCTTCAGAGATGGCACGAAGAGGGAGAGAGGAATGGTTCCGTACCGAATGGGCGTAACGAGGGGTAAGGAATGCACCGTACCTACGTACCTACTTTCCAGGAACCTGTAACATCTTATAATGCAGCACCTCTCTCCTGCTGCCTTTCCCACTGTGACAGAAAAGCCCGCGCCAATCTTAAGCAGCCCGCCCGTGGGCTTTGACAACGGGCTGAAGAGGTCAATCATCTATCATCTGTTGTTAGCGCATTATCGGAATCCTTGCCAGATCGAGCCAGTGGCTCGAGTGGGTTCGTCTCTGCCGCCCCAGCCCGAGCGCATTCGGCTAGGCGATCGTCGATCTCCGTAGATCTACACAGCTACAGTACATTGCTGCCCCCAGCTTGAATGTTATTCGGCGGGCCTGCCTTTGATGTCTCTCAACAGCTTAACAGCTTGAAAAAAACATGAGTTGACAAACTGATGAGAAATCCTGTTCTTCACCAAATAGCATGGGAGCTAGGGGAAGTAACGTATTTCGTGCAGGGCCTGAAAGCTCAAATTTCGAAGTCTGTGCGGGATACTAGGCCATTTTGCTTGCAGGGGAGGTAAACTAATATTCTGGGCCAATCTGATTTGTTTTCTTCTTGTTCTCCTGTAAATGGCAAAATTGGCAAGATCTGGATCGCACGGCACAGATACCAATGCAGTAGTTTCGTATCTACTTCCGCCTTGTACCCTGTACAAAAGACCTCATAGTCAAAATCTAATGCGGGAGCGGTACGCATAAAGCAGCTCTTTCTTCTTTCTTGTACCTGCATAAAACATCCAAAGAAATCTGTTGATTCCCTACCCGCCTCACTATTTCCTGCTGGTGTGTAAATCAGCGTGTCTGGAAACCAAGCGAGCTATCCTCGCGATTCTTACAGACTCGGCTCTCTCATAAACTAACTACTGACAATAAACATGTATATTTGATAACTCAAAAAGTGTGACAAAATGACAGAGGCAAGCTACACGTAACTTTCCTTAGTCTAGCACCTTCGTCTTTCCATCAGCTATCATAAATATTTGATCCGATTTGCCAATGCTCCCCGCCCAGTGCAGACACAATGGGGATAATGCTCAATCATCGTCCGTGCACCTCCACGCTTTGCAGGTGAGACAACAGGCTCCTTGCTTGCGTGCATCGATACTTGTTTTAACAGACTTTCTTCTTCCTAGTACCAATTTCGACTTTCATCCGATGCCGTGGCCATACCGCATGAGCCGAGGCGGTGATGCCGCGAGCTGAAGACATGGATGACAGCGTGGGTCAGTGGGCCTGAGCGAACCAGAACGTCGGGTGCCCTGAAAAGTGCAGATCTGTGATGGACCCCTGCACCACTACCATCACTACCACCACTACCTACGGAGCTATCGTCCGCTCGTTGATACCCGTATCTCAAAAGCCCTAGAGCCTGACGATTACAAAGAGGATGAACCCCCTTCCCTCTCCTGCCCCTGTCGGCTCGACAGAGGGAATTTAATTCTCAAGTCACGCAGGTCAATCCGCCTCAAGCCACTCTCACCGAAGTTTATTATACCTCCCTCTCATGGACGTCGGTCCAATCGTATCTTAGTCGAACACGCGTATCATTGGTACCCCACAGAACAGTGCCAGCTCTATCAATATACTGATCAACACCTACCGAACTTTCCCAACTGTCCATCACAAGCTTGTGCTTCTACAATTGATGTCCCGAGACATGAACAGGGAATGCAAGCGCGCTCAAAATCTTGCGATCAATTTATGAGGACTTACTCTGTGCATGACTTTCTCAAGGAGCGAAGAGGTCCACTGAGGCAATCATTCATTCATGGAACTATGACGAATATGACACCACAAAAGGTCGATTCTCAATAACTGCCACTGATTCAAGGATAAATACAATGACAGTGAACATTCTGCTTTTGGAAGGGAACCTCGCACGATCTTTTGGAAAAATTGGTTTCTCGAGATCTCGAGATTGTAACTATCGTTCAATAGCTAATGAATGTAGGAATGTAGGAAAGTCAACGACGTCCGGGCTGAGAGCACAGGAGAAAGTAGATCTAGAAACTGTTTTCATGTAAAGTTGCAGTGCAGTAATATCAATCAGTACTATCACAGTAGTTTTAATACTTGGAGAGCCTTGTTTATTCGCAACAATGAACATTGCGAGTCCACTCTTCACCGTGGTCAGGCTTAGTAGGACATTGAAAGATCGATAATAGAAGATGACAAGCTCTAGGGCTTAGAGAAGTAAAAGCAATTCTTTGTGGCGATTAAGTTGTGTTCTCAATGTAGTTGGTCTTACTACTTTTCTGCTTACTGCCATGTCTTGTTTATTTCATCTTGGGTTATGCTCTGCTAGGAAAAAGGGCGTTATTTGCATCTCTAGAAATTATCTCGCTAATCTGACTTGGACTCCCAATCCAAGCTTTCTGATTCTGCGCATCTATTTCTTGAAATTTTTAGGCTTGCAGAGAAGTCCGGGAACATCGAGACAGACAACGAGATTGGAACAGTTCTTCTGATTTTGGCAGTTTCCAGTTGAAAGAAGCCTTTTTTTCAAGTACTTATTGCTGGACTTGAGGATCCCAAGTAGATCTGTGCGTATCCAATATGATATGCTGAGTAATAGAATGATGAACATGGAATGTGGGCATAGTTTGGATCAACGTCGTATATAGGCACTTTTCTCATTGGACTGAGGTGGCCCAAGCCTTAAGAAAACGAAGTTCAGGCGTTTGTGTATGTGCTTGTTGCTTATGTGTCACAATGCTTAATGTGATTGGTGATATACTAGTCATCGTGATGATATATCTACCATCTAAAATTCCAGTCATCATTACCAAGAGAAAGATTAGAAAGGGACCGCCTGGCAAATCTTCCATCTTTCATTGAACACGCACTAAAGTTCCAAGGATTCTGTCATAGTGTGCGGACTTTAAAATGACTGTGGGTTAATGAGAATCATTTGATGACTTGGAGATGTCTGCACCACTGATACAATGCCTAGGTGCATTCGCCATGTAGTCATTCTGTCACTCTGTGGCTCCCAAAGCTCATCACAATCCGCTCATTTTACCCGCGCTTGACTCTTGTCTTTACTCTGGATAGCAAAGTCTTCCCAATGGAAATGACTCTGTTCGTCGGCTTGACCGGCCTTTCGAGCACGATATGTCAATCATGTTCGTGCAACGTAACACAACAATGATTTTGGCTCCAAAGTCAGACCATGTGGCTTTTGGGGAGCGGGGTATACTACTTGGCAGGCGAATCAAGCTTGCTCAAGACACCGTTTTTCAGTTGAGGCCAATACATGAGCGGAAACTTGAGACACTAATACCATGTGAACATGCCTAATAGGATGCAAGTTCTCGGAGGAGGCTGATGAAAAGCACATGTCTGGGAGCTATTGCCTATATCTGAGATATTCATTCATGCTCGAGAAACATTTTAGGAATCTTTGCAGATTCATTTCCCAAGCTCTAAGCTGCTCAAGAGCCCATCCAATACACCCTCGAACGCGTGTTTCTTCAATATGAGTGTCATCGAAGACATATGGAACGGGGTTAGGTGGGGTACAACCACTTTGGCTGGGGGAACGATAGAGATCCTGGGCGATGCAAGCATCATCATCGGAAAGGCGACTGATATATTGAGACGAGCCAATGATGCCTCAGTAGGCAGACTTGTTGGAGAGATCTTGCAACGTTTTGGTGGCTCCTCGAATCTGATCAATCCAGACCTGCTTTTAGACGCTGTCGCGGTGCTCATGAACAAAATCCTTCAGGCTGCTCAAGAGAACGCGGGATCTGTCAAAGTCTCGCTTGAGAAGATCGTCGACCATTTTTCGGACTTGATCATACTCATCAGCCCAGACTTGCTTCTGAATACTGCTAAGAAACTCACGAAGTTCATCTTGAGTGCAGTCATTGAGAAGGTTGGAAGCCTTCCAGCATTGAAGGATGGCATATTCAGCAACGAAATCAACGCAGCCACTCTGGTATTGATCAGAGACCAAGCCGCTGAGTTTGCGAAATTCTTGTTGGACTTGCTTGAGGCCGCAAAGTGTTATGCCAGGGCAGATTCAAAGACAGGAAGAGCCGATGCCAACGAGCCGCATGGACGATTCAACGAACTCGACTTTGAGGATCCCATGAACCGGCATGCTACGATATCTCAAATCCAGAGACTCGCGTTTTCCGTGATTTCGATCCTGCGGCGGGCTACTGAGTCCCTAAGACTTGAGGATATCGACATGACCCCGGAGACCTCACTGATGAGCGACTACGGCATCCCATCAGGAAGTACGATCACCACCAAACCAGCCAATGGATATACCCAGGAAGAAGCACCCAAGGTACAAGATGAAAAATGGTTATTCGTCAACGGCATTGCCGGAGAGCAGTACTGGCTGCGTCTCGCGTGCAACAAACTCAAAGCAGCCTTTTCTAGGGATGTCACGGGTGTCTTCAATAGGGGCGATGGTATTCTGTGGGACATCATCGAGTGCGCCGGCGAGAGGAGCACATACACGAGTGATAGTACCGAGGCCAAGAGCATAGTTTCAAAGCAGAGAACTCTGATCCAAAGGACAACCAGCAGCAGGAATGCTCAAAAGGCACTGGAGAAGGAGCTGGAAGGGGCGTTGGAGATGGCTGATCAGCTACCACACACCAAGATCATCGTCATTGCTCACTCGCAAGGCTGTCTCCTTCTCCGTCACGTGCTGGAAGACCTAGTGGCTGATGCTGTGGACAATCCTAAGCGCAGGGATACAATGCAACACAAGCTTTGTGTCTTCACGTTTGGTAATCCGAGCTTACACTGGAAGGCTCATCTCACACATCCCGTTCAGGGACCGAGCGAAGGTCAGACCACACTACTCAACTCACATGTGCTCCGCACCGAGCATTTTGCGAACAAGAAGGACTTCGTCGCAAAGCTTGGGCTGTTGAGCGATGAGAATTTCTCAGAGAGGGGCTATGCGGAGGACGAAGTCTTCATCAATGGGGAGAGAGAATGGATCGGACATCTCTTCGGCACACAGTATAGTCTCAACCCCGACCATTATAGAGATCCGGAAAACCAGCCCAACGGCAGCAGATCTTACTTACTCACCTGTAAGAACGGAGTGTCCATGGATGATGCAAGAAGTGAGTTCCTTCGCGCCCCTCGTCCAAAATTTCGAGAATCGTTAACCATTCTGCGTGTAGACCATATTCGTGGGCAGGAAGCTGGCGGCCAGTAGCTGGGATTGGAACTCGGAACTAGTTGAAGGGGAAAGGGTGACAGAGTTCTTCACGACCACGAGCGATTTAGCTTTGTTGCTTCTCCTTCTGTGCTGTGGCTCAAAAAGCCTCCTTATTATATGCCAAGTGCGAATTTCAAGTAGAACTCAAGGTAATCTAGTTTCAAGGAGTCAAATTCGCTAAGGCTTGGTGATTTCTTCAAAGAACGGCTCTTCACTTCTCAAAATGAGTCGTGTACAGACCAGTAGCCTACAAGATGTTCTGGACGTCTGGCAAAGCCTGCTCCCCTATTAACCGTGATCCCTAGTCTATGAAACCTTTGAGATCCGCCTTTCCATCCCTATAAGTATCGCGGACCATTCGTGGGAACTCCACCACATTCTTAAAAGCTGAATTAATTGAGGCACGCTCTGGCGCAAAAGACAGAATGCGAGCCAACTATCAACGCCAAGGTGCTGAGAGGCGATTTCGAATTGCTCTTCTGTGAAACCCCACCTATACAAGGTTCTCCGAGTAAGGTAACAATAATGCGAAAAGTAAGGGCAACAATGTGCAGTTCGACTTCGATGTTGTAGGACTTCGTACCGACGAGAAGGAGCCCGTAACTGACAGTCGACTCAATCCGATTCAAATTTCCCAATTGCCTCATTTTACTGGTCGGATTGAACTTGTATGTAAATCACAAGCCCACTTGCAATACTGACTCTCGAAGCCAGAAACTTGCAGCACTTGGGAACCTCATGGAGAATCATGACCGCAGTGCTTCAACTGACCCTGTACGGGATTCAAACTCTCGAATGACGATTATCAAGAGACAGTGCGTCGAATCGGTATCTTGGTGTTCAAACTTACCTCTTTCATTACTCTGGGGAGTGGTGAGTCCGCGAGAGAAGGGGAACAAGGGTTCACAGTAGCAGAAAGACCAATGAAGGATGAAATGGCAGCAAGATAGGCAGGATTTGATAGCAAAAGCCCAGACAGCAGATTACACTATAAGTTACTAGCTTCTTAGTTTTCAAGCATTGCTTCACCTCGCCTTCCTCCCTCCATAAGTCCTCTCTGACCTCAAGCAAACGAGGGGTCAGAACCATCGCACGAGTTATACGTTACAGTACCAGACAAAAATCCGAAGTCTCAGACTCAAGTTACATCCCAGCCACATTCAGTCTGTCTTCAGAGCTCTTATACTCTGGTCGTTTTGGAACACGGGTCGGCAAGTTAGGTATGGAGAGACATCAGTATCTTCTCTTCCGCTACGTTAAAAAGGCCAACCCCTGTTTTACAAAGTGTTCATGTATGCAATCTCCCCACATATTCTACAATGGGCCCTGTTGCCCCCTTACTCCATGTCAGCTTTGAGTCTGTTGGTACGCACGCACCACGGAATTATGTGAGCATCGCCCGGCTCACAACTCAATAAAACAGATCCAGATTATTTACTCAATTAGTCTATTCCTACATTTTCAGTGCCCGCGGGCAATGCTATGCGAAAGTATGCTATGCCATATCATCCATCCATTCACCCCAACCCATTCCGCCAAAAGGGACCGCGAACCCAGCGCCACGGCACGTCTGTGTACCTTAGAAAGATATGAAAGGCCGAAGGGAAACGCAGCAAAAACAGAATACAAGGTCAAAAAGTGCGATGCAATGCGAAGTAAAAATCCAACAATGCCTCAGCCGCAGCCACATCCCTCAACGAGATCAAATCGACCCTAAGAATCTTCTCACGATCCATTTTGATTCTCTCAAGCCGCCGGCTCATCAACATGTACACCCCCCAAAACACCAAACTGTCCCCCAATCCCACCATACACAATTTTCTTCCCTCTAACCGCCGAATTATCCACCCAAGTCGCCTCAACCACATCCTCGGCCGTGCCTTGCCCAGTCTGATAATTACTGCTGAACCCCCACGTATAAGCCTTCCCGTCCTTATCAACAGCCAAGCAGGTATCAGGTCCGGTAGCGACGTAGACACCTTCAATGTCTGGCACGACGTTAGGCTTGATCAGGTATCGTGGCTTGCCGTGCTCATCGAGAAACAGATGGTCCTTGTTCAAATCCTCGATCTCAACACCGGCTTGGTCACCGTCGATGCGGCCCCAGACGAGGACTTGACCAGTGACAGTGCAAGCGAGAGTATGGTGGGCGCCGCCTGCGATCTGCTTGATGTCGTAGTCGGCGAGGGTTTTGACGACAGTGGGTGTAGCGATGGCATTTTCGACGGTCTCTTCATCTTTTGGTATGCCGGTCTGGCCGAAGGAGTTCAAGCCCCATGAGTAGACGGCTCCTTTGGCGTCGACGGCAAAACTGTGGTAGTCGCCGCAGCCGATGTGGACGATTTTCTTGCGTTGTAGGCCGAACTCGCGCGGGATGAGAGCACCAACAGCAGTACGTGAGACGACGCGACGAGCGAGTTGACTCTGCTCACCAGCGCCCCATGTGAAGACCTTACCCTTGGTATTGAGTGCTAGGACGTGGTTTGTACCAACGGCAATGTTTGTGATGTCTTTGAGTTCGTGGATGAGAATTGGAGTGGCCTGGGTGTGGACGCCGCTGCGGAAGCCAATGATACCATCGTTTCCCTGAGGTTGTTAGCAGACTATCAAGAATACAGTAGAAGAGACTTACTCGGAATGTACCCCAACCATAAACCAAACCAGTGTTGGTGAGAGCGAATGTAGTAGAATCGCCAGCATGAACAGAAGCAAAGACGGTACCTTCAGGGAAGTGTGAAGGATCGACTTGTCTTGGTTCAGCCTCAGATGGATTCAAGCCGGAATCATCATCATCAGAATCAGAATCCGAGTCGTCGTCCCCATTTCCTCCCTCTGGCAGATCGACCATCTTTCCTTCGTTAGGAGTGGCACGACCCAGAGCACCTTGATCATTGACACCCCAAGTCAAGATCTTGTTATCGCGTGTGAGAGCAACGCTGTGCATTCCACCAACAGCGATGCAGACGACCCCGACATCTTTTGCAGAGAGGAGTGGGTTGAGACGAGGACGAGTAACATCAATAACCTTCTTGCCATCTGCACCCTTTCTCGCGCCGAGTCCAAGTTCACCCGAACCACCTTCTCCAAAGACGAAGACGTCGAGAACTTGTGTTGGGACTTTGTTGATGACAGGGAGGGCTTTGGCAGGCTTGGGAGGTTTTGGAGCAGCTACCTTCTTTGGCTTGGGAGGGGCTGCGGCCTTGGGAGCGGGTTTCTAGATCGAATCAGCAATTGTTTAACAGACGTAGATTTTGAACCTACAGCATCTTCATCATCGGTTTCTTCTGCCTTCTTAGCTGCAACCTTCTTTGGAGCAGCCTTTGGTTTTGGTGCGGCCTTCTGTAGAATGATCAGTAAAAAGTCGCAGACGCGCCAAAGTGAACTTACAGTGACCTTCGCAGCAGCCTTTGGAACAGCCTTAGTGACCTTTGCCTTCTTCGCGGCAGGTTCTGCCTCACTCTCCTCAGCTTCAGATTGTCTGTTTGTGACTGCAGCCTTCTCGGGAGCAGCGGCTTTGGCTGTCTTCTTTGCAGGAGCCTTGGCCTTCGAAGCTGTACTCTTCACGGACGAGACCTTCGATGGAGCTTTAGCAGCTGGAGCTTTCTTCTCGACAGGCTTCTTTGCAGCTTTGGTTTCGACGGGAGTGGATTTGGACTTCTTGGTTGCGGGTGCAGGTGCGTCATCCTCGATCTCGGAAGCTTTTCTCTTTGTTGCCTTGACCGTGGTCGTTGTTTTGCTGACTGTGGTCGATCCAACAGAGGCGGTCTTTTTGCTTGGAGCTGGAGCAGCCTTTGGCGCAGCTTTCGTCTTGGGAGCTGGCTTTGCAGCAGTGGTGGTGGCCTTCTTCGGAGGCATTGTGATTGTTCTCGCGCGTGGCGGATGGATGGAATGGGTTGATTGAAGCCTGAAAACAGGTAATCAAATGGACGAGTTTTTGTACTGAGAAGATGTCGATGGGCAATCCAATATATGGAATTGAACAGATCGATGCACAAGGCAGATCGAAGTTGTCGAGTATTTTTGGTGTTGTGTGGAGATGTTGATGGAGAAAAGGAAGAAGAGGAAGAGGAAGAGGAAGAAGAGATCTGACCCAGAGGAATAATTTGTGTCGCGATCGAATCGCGCGTCAAGTCACATCCCTGTCGCCTTGCATCCTTGTCCACAATAGCAACAGGGGCTGGAGCAAACACTAACCGAGTCCGGATCGCCGCCGTGCACGTGCTTAGCACCAGGTGAAGGGGAAGAGCCGCAAGTTCGGGGAATTGTGGGTTTTGATTGGAGGAGGGGAAAGTTGGGCTGGTGAACCCCTGGCTAGACAGAAAATGGCCGGTTGAAGAGACGAGAGGACTTCAATACATTATTGTCCAATGTCAACATTCATCTTGACGGGTGAATAATCCGACGTCGAATATCGAAAGCAGTAAACAACCCCCTCGATGAGTGCCTCGTCAGGACCAATAATTGCTATTTTCAAAACTTGCAGAGTTGGAACATTTGCGGCCTCGCAGGCTCTCAGAGATAAAAGCGCACTATTGTTGACAGGCGAAGCCCCCGGGACAACAGAGCAAACCCCGCTGTCACCGCGCAAGATATTCCCACCTAGGAGAAATTCAAGCCTTAACAGCGTGACTTGTCTTGCTCCTCATGCATATCAGCCTACGCAACTTTGCTCAACATTCACAACAATGGAGTTCACAACAATGGAGTCAGAGATTGTTGTTCAGGGCCTTGACACCGAATGTTGTTATTTCTCGCTTACTATGCTTCACCTCAATAGTTGAAACCCGCCACCTAGCAATATCCATTGTTGCGGACCTTTTATCGGCGGGGACATGGCTAAGGCAATTTAAATTTGTTTCCCGGAGGGAAGGACATCGATCTATGAATTTTACAAAAGCACGCTTATTGAATGATTGTTTTGTACATTCCAATCTCGTACTCTTTAGCACATGAACCGTGATACATCATTCGTGTACCGACCTTTTATCTAAATTCCATTTTCGCACCCTCGGAATTTTCTCACACCTCTAGTGAAAGACCACCACACATCTATTTCTCTCAATCACCCCTCCTCCTCCACTCCTGCTCCCCAACCCTCTCCCCTTCCATTGCCCCCTTCCTCAAATCCTCCCTCGTATCCCCCTCCAAACTCCAACTCTCCAACTCTCCCTTCCCATGCAACCCACTAACCCACATCGGCCACTCCATCAACCTCCTCCCCTCCTCATCCGCAACATCCAACGCATTCCAGATCCCCGGAATCCAACTGCTCATCCGAATCCCGTAGAACGAAACTGTATAGTGTCTCCTCTCACGACAAGAGATCGGACGCATCACCAGATGCAAAGCCGTCAAATAGGCGAGAAGGAGCTGGTTCGTGCGGATGGAGGGGTCAAGGAGGGATATTAGGGAGGGCGAGGGTAAAGACGCGAGGAAAGTGTCGAGGGCGATATACGCATCATAGCCTATTTTCATCAGCTGCACAATCCAACAGATGCACAGTAAAATTCAACTCACAAGCCAAAGCCCCCACCCCCAACATCCCAAAAGCACTCCTCAAAACCTCATACAAACCCCTCTGATACGCCTCCCCACACAAGTTCTCTAGCGCGCCCAAAGCACCCAACGCACCCTCCACAAACCCCACACTAAACCCCGGCGCTCCCCTCAGCCTTTCTTTCATACCCACCCTCCTCGTCACCTCATCATCGCACGCTAGTAGACTCCTGACTTTCTGAGACCGTACCCAGCGCGTCGTGCTGTGGACGCTGCGAGTTAAAATAATACTAGCAGGTAACCCGTCATCCATGCTGAGGCAAGTTGCAAACAAAGTTAGCACGAGACTCACCCGTCTATATGAATATGATAGATATCGAAACTCAGGGGGATCATGCCAGATGAAAACCATTACTTACTACCAGCTCTGCATAAGCAGCGCATAACACGTTGCGATCGCGGCGTCGCCGCCCGCGGTGCTGCTTAGAGGTGAAGAGAGAGCAGCGTTGAGACCGGATATTGCGCGGAGGCGGTGTGATTGTGCGGTGGGAAGGAGGTGCGAGGGTGTCAGGCGTTCGAGGTGGGAGGCGGAGAGGGCCATCATGGCGTGCATGAGGTATTCGCACTGTACACATTGATAAGCTTGTGAGCTTGATATTTCGGTTAATGGCAATAAGTGTACATAATTGACGAAAAATATCTGCGGTATTAGTACCCGAATCACCATCTTTTGGGATAGGAGATTCATCCTTTACATTTCAGGATGGAAGAAGCAAGGGCTTGTTAGACGACATTCAAGGAACCAAGAACTCACCTGATGCCCAATAGGAACCACATACTCCAACCACACATTATCCGCCCTAACCGGCAGATGCGGCCACGCAGCCACCAGGAAATGATGAAATAACCTCACATCCGTCAAGCTAAACACGTTCGCTACCTGCAATGCTGAAAAGGGCTGCAGTAGAGGCGCACTTCTCGTTACGATGGAGGCTGAGTCCGGGAGGTAGCGGCAGCGGAGGGAGAGACGCGTGCAGTTTAGACAGCATGGGCGGGTTTCTTGACACTGTGAAGGAGAGAGTGAGCTTGAGCTTGTGTTTCTTTATTTTGGTGAGGTGTTCAGGCTAAGCGATGAGGAACGGGGGAAGATGGATTGAAGGAAGTATGGATATATAAATAGCAAGGGATGAGATGAGATGAGGGAGCGGAGACAGGTGTCAAGGATTCGTAAGAATGGCGGCAAGACAATACAAGAACATCTGGAACGCTGCAGGACGCACCTTTATTTTCCGTCGCTTACACTCATAGCATCCTCTCCTCGATTTCTTATGTCCTTTCCTGGGTTGTCTATCTCGCTGCGCACATGCGGGTCTCAAATCCATAGATGGATATCCACACGCAGTATCATCAAGCGAAAACAGCTCAAGTGCATCTGGATACGCCATCGTGGTCCAATGGCAGGCAATCGTCGATAACACGTTCTGTTCTGTTCCTCGAGTCTCGTGGTTTAAGCACTGGAGTGGCAATGTGATTTGGCGAAGCAGGTAATGCGAAGAGAATAGCCGATTTGAGTCGACGGACTTGCTCGCAGGGCGTTTGTCCCGAGTGGTGAGAGTAGGGCCGAGATGACTCGACTGATCGAAGTGATCTTGTTTGCAGACGTGGAAACTCAGCTTGAAGATCTGGAGATGAAGTCTGGGGTAGGTAGGTGTGCCGGAGCCGTATTTCTCCACTTCCTCCACTTCGTGACTAACGAACTCGGTCTGCTTATCTGATCCCCGTGGCAAATCCTCTCTTGTTGATCAAAAACTTCTCTCGTCTTTGTAACCAACCACTGTACTCGATATGTAGAAATAAAACCGATGAATTGTCGCAATGAACGTCGCATCCAAGAAGAAGATAATTCAAGATGGCGGGGTATTTCCTTTCCTGCTGGCTTCAATCTTTGTCAAATCCCCGCCCCCGCCAAGCTCGCGTCCAACCCGACCAATCTAATCACCCAATTGGCCATATCCCCCCCCTTTACTGTAGGTCAAGCGAGCCTTCGGCTTACTTTCCCATCTTCGCCAAAACATCTTCGCCAAAGTTTTACCAACCTTCCCAGAGCTTACTCATCCGCGAATGTTTCCCCTCTCACTACTTGACCTACAAAGTCATCTCACCCAAATGGGGAAATAGGTCTCTGATCTCGAGGTTATTTCTCCGCTCCCCAGACTTAGAGAAATGGTTTTTAGCGTGTGACTCAAGCAATGCCGAGTGCAGTTCTTAAAATGGTGATGCTCGGGTAGAACGCGCTCGGTATCGACCCGATTTAGGATGTGATGGTATCGTGGGTGTCATTTTGCATGTTTGCCGGTGAGAAGGGGTGTCATTGTGCTTGCGGGATACCTTCTTCTGGTGCGATGTGCAGTGGTTCTTACAAACGAAGTGTCAAGTGAGAGGGAGAGTGCTTAGAAATTGCGCAGTTTTCTGGTCTTGGGTATGTGATTTTTAGTCTGTTGCCTGCGTTTTGGCGGTATTACTTGGTGGGTGTCCTGAAGGCTGAGGCTATTGGATGTGTGAAGAAATACTGGTGGACAGAGGTATATATGTCATGGAACTGCTCTTCACGAAGCTTTTGAACTCTGAAATGCAGACTGTCTTCTTCAGATCAACAGCACAATCTGTGATATCTTCTTCCGCTCGAAACCTTCAAAATCAGTCGCACAATATAGCATTCCTCTTCAATCATCTCCGTCACAGCATATACCACTTGACAACATCAAAATGTGTATCAGAACACCCCCATACAATCCACGTTTCTCCCTCCTCAACCAACCAAGACCCAAACCATGCTCTCCTCCTTGCGACATCCCGTCATCCATCCCTACCCCGGAAAAGAAGCCACACACATCGAAATTCGACAAAGCGATGCGTGTATACACCTCGCATTTCTCCCAGAAATCAATGAAGAAAGCTTTGAAAGAAGCTACCTCGCAAGGTACCTTTCCTCTTTCTCCTCTCTCCTCCATCAACAACCTCGCAACCCCTCTCACCCCCTAGCAGACTAAAGCTCAACCACTCATAGAAGAAACTCCCAACTCTCCAACAACCATCAAAGCTCTCATCGCAAACGGCGGCCCGTCAGTACCACTCGTCAAGGAACTGCAAAGGCTACCGCTAGAGTACAAACCCAGTCATCTAGAGATCACCGCCTCAATCCACAGCGAGCTCGGCAACAGCATCCATAACTCGTCATCTGTAGCGAGGAGATCAGTCGATTTATATGGACTGAGAGTGTGGAAGGGGTTGTGTGTTGTGCATGAGTTGTTGAGAGGGTTGGGCAAGTCGGGACGGGAGGAGAAGAGGATTGAGGAGGGTGTGAAGGAGGAGCTGTTGTGGTGGTTCGAGGTGCTGGGTCATGATTTGGGAGTGAATGGTGAGGAGAGAGGTGAGTTTATCTCTTCACATCTGCTTCACGCCTCTATGCCTGCGAAAGTCGAGCAATTTGTAGAGGGGAAGAAAGACCATTGCTGACGTGGAAGGGTCAGGCTATGGAACTCTTCTCAAATTCTACATCACATACCTGAGGTGCCTCCTCGCTTCAATGTCTCCCGCTCGACCTCCACTTTCGCTTAAATCAACACCGCAATCAAGCCCAGCACACAGCCTCCTTCAAGCCCACCAAATCCTCTCCCTCTCGTCCCACACTCTCCGTGAAACTCTGCTCAGATCCCTCACCTCCTCTCCTTCATCTACATCTGGCGCCAAGCTCGCTGCTTTACGCCTAGCCATCCTTGATGCATGGGAGTTTCCTCTTGTGCATCAGAAGTTGGTGGAGTTGATGAGGAAAGAGGGCGTGTGTGAGTCGCTTGTTTCTGAGAGAGAGTCCGTCTTTGAGAAAAGGAGAGAGGAGGTTGTGGAGTTTGTGAGAAAGTGTGAAGAGATGGGATTAGATCAAGATTTGAAGCTGTGTTTAGAAAAAGAGGGAGGGACTAAGCAGGGTGTTGTGGAGGAATTAGAAAGCGGGATCGAGAAGCTACGGCTGCAAGTTGAGTCGTGACTTTGAAACGGTCTTGGCTTTGTGGTTCTCTTCTCGTCAAGACTTGTCGCCATGACCACCGTGGTTTCTATCATCTGTAATTTCGGGTGGAGTCACATGGATGTTATCTAGATCTGCGGTTCTCCAGGCCGACTTCTTATTTTTACGGGAATCCGGAAGCTTGGAATCAGAAGAATTTGAATCAAGAAGAATGATTTCCCTAGAAATGGTGCATATTTGTATACTTGAAAAAAGCATCAACTCATATATTCTCCACAGTGACATGAGCGATGATAGGCTTCTCAATGGATGCACAAAGCGAATACAACCCCATTTAACACATCATAGGTCTTTTAAATCCTATCACATGTACTCTTTTCGTGGTGTGAATATTGTAACATCCTGAATAAACAAAGCGATAGCGCAGGGTGAAAGGCAAATCAGAAGAATAATAGTGGAATCAATTCATACAAGTTGCCATTGAAGATGCGAATGACAGAAGCGGAAGTCGAGCAGCAACTTGCGCACTCAGCATGCCTTCTCTCCACGACCCGGATGGGGACAATCAAGAACTGCAGGCCGGAAGTTTCCCAACTTCTCACCATCAAAAATTAGACAAGGAGTCCAAATATATAAAAAAACCAAAAAAAAAAAAAAAAAAAAAAAACCGCACAGTGGCACGAACCAGAAGTACGCATGACAAGGAAAAGAAACATTGAACAGAATTACGGCACTCGAACAGTTGAAGATATCTAGGGAAACACTCCCGGCCCAGAGGAAGGAAAACAAACACCCACTACAAGCTCGGCGCGCTAACCCACTAGCGCCACTCCAAACCTCACTGCAAGCGACTTCACGAACGACGACCTCAGTCATAGAAGCTCACAAACAACAACCTCAGCTCACCTACACCAACCTCTACACGTCTCGGTGCAGCACACCGACACCCCCTCATCAAAATGCCACCTCTTCAACCCACCCGCGCCCTCCGCGCCGCTCGCAGCATCAACCTCACCTCCTCCTCAATCACCACCTCCACCCTCACCACCCGCACAGCAGCACCAAGCACTATCCGCAGCTTCAGCAGCACGCCCGCTCCCCGCGCAGCAGACCACGCACACGAAGACCACTACGACCCGCCTACCGGATGGCTATTTGGCGTCAAGCCTGGCGAGAAGGCGGAGAAGGAGGGGTGGGAGGCGATTTGGGTGTATGGGTTCTTTGGGAGTTTGGCGGCGGGCGTTGTGGCGTATGCGTTTAAGCCGGATACTTCGTGAGTCATGATTTTTCTTTGTTGTTCTGGAGATTTTGGGGGGAGGGGTTGGATGAGAGGGATGGCGGAAGATTGGGGTCGATGGGCTGGGGATGGATGACTGAGGAGGGGAGGAGGACATGGGAGCCTAGGGAGAGAGCTGGTGATGGAAGATCTGGAATTGAATGCTGGCAATACGCTTCGAATTGGACACAATCGATGAATGGAAGGGGCGTGGTCCATTGGTCTTCCATCCGGTATCAGCGGAAGCGAAGCTACACGCCTTCAAGCTTCCTGGTCACCATCCAACTCCCCAGCGGGACTCACCAACGCTCCAGCTCCATCCCTCACCCCTCAATGGGCCCAAGGCAGAAATAATACAACATTGAAGAAGAAAACACGCTAACCACCCTCTTTTCAATAGGATACAAACCTGGGCCTTAGAAGAAGCACGTCGCCGGTTAGAAGTCGAGGGGATCCTGAAGGAGCCAGAGAGTAAATCATAAGACCCCTCATCTCACCTCACCTAAATCCCTCACCCCTTCTGCTCGAATTACCATATCGATCGATGTCGTCAATGGGTCTAGACTTGGGCTGGGTGTAGAGTCAGGGTGGAGATTTGGTGAACAGGGCAGAGGGGATTGTACATACGCTTTGGAATTTGACTTGCTTTTGCGACTTTTGCATGGAGGGAGATAGATGGCTTAAGAGTCATCAGAAGGGATGGGAACGTATAGACTAGGGGAGACCTGAAAGGGAGAAATGCTACTTTGGTTCTGTTTTGTTTGCTTTGTTCAATCGTTCGTTTTTTGCTCAATGCATTTTCATTTGCGTCGTGATCGATAATCGTTTCTGCTGCCGCGTGATATTCAAGATTGTGTACTGCACTGCAGCACATTGGGTCCTGGTTGGATGGTGCGGGTTTGTTGCCTCAAGCAGTGGTGATGATTTTGTCGGGTGGATAGGCTTGTGGAAGCTATTCTGGTAAGGGCCTATGGTAAACCGTGAATGAGGAGGACGGCCATTGAGTAGGCTGATATCGACGTCCTCATCCTCAATGTTGCAGAACACAAGCTTCGGTTAACACAACTGCATCATAGTCTTCACATCAGTCAAATCTAAGCACCTTATTGTCCCAGCAATTCAACGCTCGCATGATATTTTAGTCACACCCCTGTCTAAGCAATACACGCCGTCTATTTAGGTACAACATAACTCCACTCATGCTCCTCATCACCATACTGCCTCGCCTCAATCCACTCCTTCATCCTCAACGCAATCTCGCCCGCCTCCTCCTCGGGCCTCAACCCACAATCCACCAGATTCCCCCTCCAACTGATATTCCTCACCGGACTCACAATCGCCGCCGTCCCCGCTCCAAACGCCTCCAACAACCTCCCCTCATTCGCCGCCTCCGACAACTCAGGCATCGTATATTTCCTCTCCGTAATAATCCACCCCTCGGGCGCCAACTTCTCCCTCGCAAGACTCAACACTGAATCTCTCGTCACACCTTCCAAGATGGTGCCGTCGAGTGGAGCGGTAAGCAACTCCTTCTGCCCCGTCTCCTTATTCTTAATCGCCACAAACATATTCATCGTCCCCACCTCAGTCACATACTCCTCCTCTCCAAACAACCACAGATTCTGGTGGAAGCCACGCTTCGCCGCCTCCAGCTGCGGTAATATACATGGCGCGTAATTCGCTCCTAGCTTCTTATCGCCGACTCCGCCTGGCCAGGCGCGGACTGCGTAGTCTGTTGCTTCGAGACTTACGGCTTTGAAGCCTGTCGGGTAGTATGGTCCTACAGGGCTGGCGATCACGTAGAGGAGTGCGCTGCCTGGTGGACCGACGCCCAGCGTTCTCTGCGTCCCGATCATTGTTGGGCGCAGATACAGCGAGTAGCCTCTCTCATCTGGGATGAACCTCTCCTCCAATTGCGCAAATTGCGAAATCAGGTTTATCATTGCGGAGGAGTCGAAGGTGGGGAGGGCGATCCGAGCAGAGGATTTGTTCATTCGAGCCATGTTTTTGGTGGGGCGGAAGAGGCGCACGCGGCCGGCGCTGTCTTTGTAGGCTTTCATGCCTTCGAAACATTCGAATGCGTAGTGGAAGACGCAGGAGGCGGGGTCGAGGGAGAGGTTTTGGTAGGGGGTTATGCGTGGGGGAAGCCAGCCGGTGGAGGCGGTCCATTCGAGGGAGAGCATGTGGTCTGGAGGGGGAGGAGTTAGTTGTGGGCTTTTGTATGCATATAGTCATGTAGAGAGAGGTGTAGGTAGGTAGAGAGAAGTCTGCAATCAATTGATGCAATGGTGAGGGGAAAGAGAGGCATAAGTGGCATACCGGTGAACGTCCTTCCAAACACCAATTCATTCGCAGGCAACAATTCCTTCGGCGTAGTTGTCTTCGTAATGGTCAATTTCGACGGATCAATGTCCTGCGCCTTAACATCCGACGCAGCATTGGCTTGGATGCTGTATAACCTCGATTGCTGACTTGCTACTGTAGCTGCAGCTATCAGCCTCGAGGGCTGCTGGAACAGCGAAGCTCTGGGTCGTAATTGACGGAGCATTGTGAAGGATTGAGGATCGTGGATGGAGGGGAGTGGGAGAGATCGTGTACTCCAGCCCTTTTTATAGCTTCCGGAGATCCAATGCGGGGTGGAGGTGTCTGGGTTGAGTCAGAGATAGTGAGAAGTATTGATATGAAGTGTAAATATAAATAATCTCGCCTCCTAAAATCGGAGCTGTCTGAGCCAAGCCAAGACTTTTGCCCGCTGCTTGCCGATCCAATGCGTGCGCCCTTTCAGGTCAGCATGAACTCAATGGAACGCAGCGGAGTGGAGTGGAGTGGAGTAGAGTTCCCGAGTCGATGAGGGAGGAAACTCTTGGCATTGAACAGGGGCAGTTGTGTCAGAGTCAGAGCCTCGTCCGAAAGGCCACCACTGCCGCTCCCGTCAACACCATCAAGCTGACAAGGCTTCAGAACTTAATTGGCTTGTTTTGCACAACTTATTGCTCAGCAAGTATATCTTCAATATCTGGACTCCATCTGCAAGTCTGACTCTTCCCAACTTCACCACAGCTCATTGATTGTGGTGGATTGATATTGCTGCCTTGTCTTGACAGTCTTTGGCTACTCCTGCTCTCCTCAATGCGACCATAGTCTCCCCGCGGCGGCGCAAATTATAGCTCTCAGGAGCTGCCAACAAAATGTTCAGCTCCGCCCTGAAATCGTTCTCCTCAAACATCAACTCCAATTACTCGGTAGCCTCGACCCCCAGCTCTACATCTGGCCCCTGGAAGATCTACGATGCGAAGAAGAAGTCCACAGGGAAAGCTGTGTCGGTCTTTGTCTTTGATCGCAAATCCCTGGACTCGCATGCTGGCTCCCTGGGAAGGTCAAGCGCTTCGTCGTTGAAAAGAGCTACCGAGGAAGTGGTGGAGAGGTTAAAGAAAGAGGCTTCATCGCTGGCTAGGTTACGGCACCCAAATATCTTGGAATTGGTCGAGCCGGTGGAAGATACAAGGAACGGTGGACTACAATTTGCGACAGAAACGGTGACTGCTTCTCTATCTGGTCTGCTGCAGGAGAAAGATGAGCAGGAGAGAGCTGGAGGTGTTGGAGGGAGGTCGAGTCGATTTGTCACGGAAGATGGAGAAGGTGGAAGACGGAGAAGGGAATTGGAAATCGACGAGTTGGAGATACAAAAGGGATTGGAGCAGATCAGTAAGGCTTTGGAGTTCTTACACGACAATGCTGGCCTTGTGCACGGAAACTTGACACCTGATGCCGTGTTTGTGAATGCAAAGGTAGGAATGCTTTATAAAACTCTAGACCTTTGCTAATAATTACAGTCCGATTGGAAAATCAGTGGCTTGAGCTTTTCAAGTCCACCAGATGGCTCTACCAAAGCCAGCTCAGTGATACCCATAAATCTCTCGGAAACCCTAAACCTCGACCCTCGATTACCTCGCTCTGTACAAATGAACCTCGACTATACTTCCCCTGATTTCGTGCTGGATTCGAATCTGAACATAGCTGCGGATATGTTTTCTCTTGGCCTGTTAATAATTGCCCTTTACAACTCACCACATACTTCACCACTACAAACCAATGCAAGTGTCTCGACTTACAAGAGACTGTTTGCATCTTCCTCGTCGATACCTTCAGTCAACAATGGCTTTCTTTCATCACGACCGATCCCTAAGGATCTCACTACTTCAGTGCTTCCACGGTTGATCACGAGAAGACCAGCTCAACGAATGACTGCGAAGGAGTTCCAGCAAAGTGCATATTTCGATAACATTTTGATCTCGACAATTAGATTTCTGGATTCATTACCTGCTAAGACGCCGAATGAGAAAGCGCAGTTCATGCGTGGACTTTCGAGGGTACTGCCATCTTTCCCCAAATCTGTCCTAGAAAAGAAAGTGCTTCCTGCCCTTCTTGAGGAGATGAAAGATAGGGAATTGCTTTCTCTAATACTCAAGAATGTATTTACGATCGTAGAGTTGCTACCTTCTGGACGGAGGGCATTCACTGAGAAGATCATACCGAGGCTGAACGAGATCTTCATTCCTGTTGGTAACAGCAAGACGCCGCCTGAAAGAGATCCGGCAAAGGAAGCTGGTTTGATGGTCCTACTGGAGCATATTCGAGCTATTGCAAGCAACTGCTCCGGGAAGGAGTTCAAAGATAGTAAGTCTGACGGTACAGTATCCAGCCACGGCTAACACTCAAAGACATACTACCTATCATACATCTTGCAATTGAATCTCCAACCCATACGATCGTAGACGCTGCTCTACGAAGTTTACCAGTCATCCTTCCAGTCTTAGATTTCTCCACGATCAAGAACGAGCTATTCCCGGTCATCGCTTCAGTATTCACCAAAACGAGCAGCCTTGGAATCAAAGTACGGGGCTTGGAGGCATTCGTGATCTTGTGTGGAGGCTCAAATGATCCAGCATCAAGCAATGATGGTCTCGATGGCATCAACAACTCAAATGCAAGCAAGAAAAGCTCTTCTACAGCTCTGGACAAGTATACCATGCAAGAAAAGATCGTACCCTTGATCAAAGGCATCAAGACTAAGGAGCCGGCTGTTGGTATCGCAGCACTAAATGTTCTGCGCCAAGTTGGGGGTGTTGCGGATGCTGACTTCGTCGCTATGGATATCCTACCCGTGCTTTGGAGTATGAGTTTAGGTCCTTTGCTGGATCTGAAGCAATTCCAACTGTTCATGGATTTGATCAAGAGTTTATCAGCGCGAGTGGAGGTCGAGCAAACGAAGAAACTTCAAGAGCTCTCTGGGGCGAATGGTACCCAAGCCAAGGCTAACGACGACTTCATGTCTTTCGGTGCCACAAATGCGTTCAGTAGCAATGGTGCCTCCGATGACCCGGAAATCGATTTCGAACGTCTTGTCAAAGGAAATGCTGGCCCAACATCACCGTCCAACCCCCTCGATGGTGGATGGGACTCTGCACCTGCACAGGTGCAATCACCGAGGAACGTGTCGAACACATCAACCACGCCATCTTTCGCTTGGTCGACTCCAAGCTCAGCGACAACAGCCATGTCAAGCAATTCAATGACGGTTCCAATGAGACCACAACAACCCACCTCAAGGACAATCACACCAGACTTATCTCGCTTTGATGCTCTCAGCCCAACAACAACACAATACTCCCAACCCCTCCAACCACAAAACGCGTTTAGCACTCCTATGCAACCACAACAAAACACCTACTCAACGCCTCTCCAACCCCAAACACCGTCATATCAAGCTCCTCAACCACAGACATCGGTCAACTGGGGTGCAGCAGCAGCAGCACCAAATCCTTGGGCAAGCAATGCTAACAGTTCTAACTCTTTGAACAGCATGTCAATGAACCAACAGCGACCCGCAACCACAACTCCTATGAATGCATTCTCGCTTCCCCCGCCGGGCCAACAACAACGTCCACAGATGGGTGGCGGCTCCAATTCTTTCTCTTTACCACCACCACCTGGAGCAAATTCGTACCAGGCGAGCTCGAATGCTGGTATGGGAGCATTCAAACCGCCGCAGCAAAGTGGTGCATTTGGTGCTCCACAGCAGCAGCAGATGGGTTTTGGCCAGGCTCACATTGGACAGCAGGGTCAGAAGAAGTCGGGGTTGGACGCTTGGGAGAGTTTGTTGTAAGAAGATTTCTGTGAAGCGAAGAGTCTGAAGAGAAGCACTTCCCGACTAAGCTTGTTTTGGTGTCCGGAAAACGGTGGGAAGAGAAGTCAAAAACTTCATTGCGGGAGTTCTTCGTATTAGATGGGAAGGCAAAAGCGGACACGGAAGTGAGATCTGTGGATTTGAGCAAGCGAACGAAGGATAGATACCTGTATTTATGCATATAGAAATGAGACGATGATGAATTAAGGCCGGGCTCGACTGCCCCTCCATTTCCTTAGTAGATTTCTTTCTTCCGACTTATTCACTCGTACTGAACGATTCTCAGTTGCTTGTTTCGTCCGTTTATTTTCGATTTATAACTTCCTCACTTTGAAACGCAATATAGCCGTTCTTTCTTATCTCTACCAGTTTACTGTTACTAAGGCAGGTAAATCTAGCATTGTTTTTATTTAGCATTTTCTATCTTGCCGAGATTCCCAAAACAGTCTAGTCAGGGGCAGGGGTTTTATGAGTCAACAACCAGCCAGCCCAGTGACATATCTCATCTCTTCACCGCATACACTTCACAACACAACATTCATCTCATTCAATTCAACCCCTTTAACTTAGACTACTTCTCAAGCGAACAACCTCCATCTCAACCCACCATGTCTCAAAAAACCGTCCTCGTCACCGGCTCCTCAGGCCATCTCGGCTGCGCCCTAATGCTCACCCTCCCCGAACTCGGCTACCACCCCATTGGAATCGACATCCTTCCCACCTCAACAACAACTCACGTCGGTTCCATCACCGACACAGAATTCCTGACTTCCATATTCAAACAATACACATTCCACTCCATCCTCCACACCGCCACATTACACAAACCGCATGTAGGTTCACACTCGAAATCCGATTTCATCTCCGTCAACATCACCGGCACCACCCTCCTCCTCGAACACGCCTCCTCCGCCTCACCACCCGTAAAATCCTTCATCTTCACAAGCAGCACCACGACATTCGGCCGTGCACTCTCCCCTGCCCCGGGTAAACCCGCAGTCTGGATTAATGAGGATGTCGTACCAAAACCAAAAAACATCTACGGCGTAACCAAAATCGCTGCAGAAGATATCTGTGAATTAATCCATCGCCAGACCGGTATGCCGGTAGTGGTGTTGAGGACGTCGAGGTTCTTTCCTGAACAAGATGATGTGGAGAGTAGGAGGGAGGGGTGGAGTGATGATAATTTGAAGGTTAATGAGTTTTGTTATCGCAGGGTGGATTTGGCGGATGTGGTTTCTGCTCACGTCGCTGCCATGGAGAAAGCTGAATCCAAGGACGTAATTTGGGGGAAATATATCATTAGCGCGCCTCCGCCTTTCGCTTCAACCCCTGAGACTTTAGCACTTCTAGATCAAAATGCTGGGGAGGCGTTGAAGGGTGTTGTGGAGGGGTATGAGGCTGTTTATGGGAAACTGGGATGGAAGTTCCTGGATAGGGTGGATAGAGTGTATGATTCTAGTAAGGCGGTTAGGGAACTGGGATGGAAACCGGTGTACACGTTTCAGAAGGCGTTGGGGTGTGTGGAGAGGGGAGAGGAGTGGAGGAGTGAGGTTTCCATTAAGGTTGGGAAGAGGGGTTATCATGCTGTGCCGACGGGGGTGTATACTACTGCTGTGGTTGGTGATGGAGGGGATACGATAGGCGGCGAGAAGGTGTCGAGTTGAGCTGGATGCTGGGGACGTGAGCTCGAACGGATCCTAGAATGATCCTCGTTCATCACTGTAAGAAATTCTCAGTTGGATTGCGACTACCATGCCCAGAGTCGAGAATTGGTTCAGGGAGCTCAGAGGTGGTCGATACGCGAGATTCTCGCCTACATGTCAACAAGTCGTTAGCAACCCCCACTGGGAAATGTCCGCCTTAACTCTCACGGCATCGAACTATGGACCTCCACCAAGATGGTCGTTTCTGTGAGGGTCTCCTTGATCGGAGTGATTGCACCGATCACGTGGCGTCTTACATGAAATCCGATCTGATCCTGTACAGATCGGCCACGGCCAAGAGGCTAGAGAAACCCCGCATAGGATGCGCGATGAGCCACTTCGAGTCATATCTTGGAGATCATTTTGCTTTTTTTTGGTCTCCAAAAGCGTTGAATGCGAGGTTTAGTGATTGACTCATTTTCGGTTTTGAATCCGAGTGGTTTTTACCTTTGCTTTTTCTTCTGGAAAGAAAAGACTGGAGTGAGAACCTTGAGGTTGATCGAAACTGTGAACCACACCATTATCACCTTTCTCTTCAAAGGCACCTTCCGTCCTCACCACATCTCGTCAACCTCGATTTATAGCTGAGAATCGTATCTCCCGTCAGGTGCTTACAGCGTGAACAAGCTCTATATATACCCACGTCGGCACAGGATTTCCCATCTTAATTATCAAGAAACAGTTCTCCCTCAGTCACCATGGCTGAAGTCCAAGGAACCTGCGACCCCAAATTCTCCACCATTCGCGCCCTCCTCCAAGAGACCCTCGACTCGGGCTCAGAACTCGGCTGCTCATTCAGCGTCAACATCTCTGGGCACACGGTCATCGACCTCTATGGGGGCTACACCACCCCCTCCAAAATCACCCCCTGGACCCCCTCAACCCTCTGCCCTGTCTTCTCCTCCACCAAGAACGTCGTCTCCCTCTCCCTCCTCCACCTCGCTGCGCAAGGTAAAATCTCCCTCAACGATAAAGTGAGCAAATACTGGCCGGAATTCGCCTCTCACGGGAAAGAAAACGTCGAGATCCGTATGTTGATAAGTCATACGAGTGGCGTCCCAGGCTGGATAGACGACATGACGCTCGAAGATCTCTGCGATACACCAACCGCAACAGCAAAACTCGCGGCTCAGAAACCGTGTTGGGAGCCTGGAACGCAAAGTGGTTACCACTGCTGGTCACACGGCCATCTCGCCGGTGAGATCATCCGGCGTGTCACAGGCCTCTCTCTAAAACAATACATCGCGCAAGAAATCTCCGCGCCACGTAAAGCTGACTTCCAGATCGGCTGTAAAGAGCAAGATTGGGATCGCATTGCCGAACTTGTACCACCCCCAGTGTTCACGAGTACGGACTGGAAAGTCCCTGAGAAGGGGAGTGTAGGCGCTATGCTGATGAATCCACTGGCGAGCGCGGAGATGGCGAATTCTGAAGAGTGGAGGAAGGGAGAGGTTGGTGCTGTTAATGGGTTTACGAATGCGAGGGGATTGGTCGATGTTTTGAGTGCGGCTACGCTTGCGGGCTTTTCTGAGCAGGATCCGTTGCCGGGTTTGTTGCATGAGGAGACGAGGGATAGGATATTTGAGGAGCAGTTTAAAGGGACGGATTTACTGCTTGGTGTTCCTGTCAGGTGGGGGATTGGATATGCGCTTAGAGGTGCGGATGTTGAGACTGAAGGGAGTGTTGAGGGCGTTGTGCCGGAGGGGAGGGTTGCGTATTGGGGTGGGTGGGGTGGGAGTATGGTTATTATGGATGTGGAGAGGGGGGTTACTTGTGCGTTTGTGGGGAATAAGATGACGAATGAGGGGGTCGCTTGGGTGCCGTTTGTGAGGGAGGTTTATAGGATCTTGGGATATAGTAACGTGGAAAGAAGGCATGAAGAGTGAGGTGGGAGAAAGTTTCAATGTCTGAAATGGGAGCTGATTTGGTCGCTAGTAAAACCTTCTCAATCTTAACTCTCAAAAGGCTCTTTGAGTTGCTTATTTAAAGTTCAGTTTATTCAGTATCATATATCATCATGCTTTAAAGGTCCTGTTGTTCTAAATCTACGAAGCCACAAACTCGCTTCCGAGTAAATGTCTGTTCAGCCCATCATCAGCTGAACTTCATGAAAGTGAGGCTGCCATCTCATTGTACCAAATCTTTCAGATTACAGCGGTCCAGACTTTCCTTGCCTTATAAGCTTGTTTTGTGTTTCACCGCGGACTTGGCTTATAGATTAAATGTCAGGGGTGTATCAGAATAATACGCAGCTTATACCTGGGCTTTTGGGTATTGTCTTCGTGTTTTACCTTGGTCTTGTACGACTCGGTCTATTCCTAACCATGAGCACGTTCTTGGCTACATTCTTTTGTACCGACTTTTGGTTCGTTGCGGTTATGCCTACTACGATGGCGCGCCGACCCTAGGGGATCTGGATCAGTTGTCGGTTTTGTCCTTCAGTGGAGTGCTGACACATCCTAGCAAATGCTTTGGAAACTGTCTACTTGGGTATAGAACCATCATGAGATGGGTGCTGTCCTGCAAGGGACCTGAGAGGCGTTGGATGAGATCAGGCTTCAGAGAAAGAAGGGAACGGAGAAATTATCTTACATTGGAATATGATGATAATGTTCAGATGAATTGTTTGCAACGTAAGACTTGTCGTCAACAGGCAGCTCACACCTTTCGTCTTTGTGTGGATGCTTGATGCCCTCACACCAGTTGATGTAATTCTGAAAGTTCATTCCCTCAAAATGTACCATGAAGCAAATTCCATGTTTGGCAAATAAGCTCACGACTAAACAGGCATGCTTACAATTTACCTGTGGACTGTAGATGCTTCGTAATTATCTTGATTGACTACAGATAGTCCCAGTCCTGACAATATTTCCATACTGATACGACCGCTTGAAACACCTTGCATCACAATTGATGCAAACCGGTCACAATATCCGAGTCAAAGTCAAAGATAGTACCGCCTAAAAAAATATTGACATCTATGCGCCTGCTCATCACTCACACATAAGTAGGTGCAAAGTTCACACCATTGGACTCGGCTGGAGGCTTAACCATCACTGGACTAGCTAGGATTGGCGCAAAAACAAATAGATCCATGGGAACTGGTGGTGCTGGCCGTGAACTAACAAGATCAACAGATTCGTCAAAGAATGATTCCGCTGGGGGTGGAAGACTGACCACTATGTCCGCGGCCTTGAATTCAGCGATTTTGGTATATTCAGTAGTAGTAACTTTTGTCGTCACAACGGATATAGTGGGTTCTTGACCAGTAGCAGAGGAAAGTTCTGTCTCTACGATCGTCGTTTCCTGAACGGTGGTTTGCTCGATCGTTGTCCCCTGCACAGTCGTCTCTTGAACTGTCGCATCTTCAGTCCATAGGCTCTCTTCGCTGAAGCATCCAGAGTAGATCTCCTGCTGCTCCACTGTCAACTGCACACACACAGTTGTTTCCTCGAATGTTCTTTGCTCGACAGGGATGACTTGCTCAGTAGTGGTCTCTTCAGCTACAAAGTCTTCATCCAAAGATCCAGCGTCTGTTAAATCAATCTAGACCACTGGACTCGTACATGTCTCGTCAGTGACGACCGTCGACTGCGTAAGTTCCGTCGTGATCTCGGAACCATGCATATCCTGGAAACCGAACTCCTCGATCGTGGCCCATCGAGATGAACTTCATCCATAGTCCCACAGTCAACAGCACTGAACTCAACAACCGCCTCTTCTTGCTTCTCCACCTCACAGCCTCCATCTTCATCTCCCTCAACCGCCTCTACATCCGCCTCGGCATCCTCACACCTACCTTCAAACCTCAATCTCGCCCACATCCCCAAGGAGAACAACAGTTCAGCACCGGAGGATTGGGCCTGTGTCTGGAAGATCACGTAAAACATCTACTTCTGGAGGATTGAGAATCGAAAGAGTTGAAGGAGAGGTGGACTCATATGGTCGAGGTCATTGAGATGGTTGCCGCTGACGAGGCTGGAGCTGAACAGCCGTGGCTTGATGTGGCTTGGTCTAGATATTTTTGGGACGGCACGAGGTAGTCTTGTGAAAAATATAGTTCTGACACGCCCCATATCCTCTATAGATGACTAATCTGGAGCGTAGGGCAAAGAAACAAATTTCTGATCATCCTTCAGCTGCTTGTGCTTACTTTTGGTACGGTGGTAGCTGCCGTAAGCCTTCATTAAAAACTTCAAGATGATTGATCTTACACTGCCTCTAACGGTATCAGCTATGGTGTATCAATGTGCTACTCAGGAGGGCTCGTGTATAAGTAATCACTCATCTCTGCGTATCTTTGGAAGCGTCTGCTTGATCATTGTAGCTCAACTCCGACAATAATTCAATTCTCGTTAACTAGTACGATTCGTGTACGCATCTGTCCATGGCAGTTTTATTGCGAAAACCACTCTAATAAGAGGCCCAAATCTGAAGATATTATTGGTCACGTTCAAGTGATCGAAACATCATTCTCTTGTCGACGGTGAAATTCGACGAACTTGCATGGTATTTGAGCTCATTTAAGATCTACCATATGGCCAACACATTTTCCAGCAAAAGTCAACATAGAGCTTAACATAGAGCCCTGAGATTCTGCAACCCTGGAGAGCACCCAAGACAGCAAGCATACCCGATCTTGGCTCGAGGCGATGTTCAGGTGCTTATTTACTCCTTGGGCCCCTTGAAAGGGGTATGGCCCAAGCCTATATTTTTAGCCCGCCTCATTTTATTTGGTGATAAGCGAGCTGTCAACTTTCGGACAGACCGGCCCTCAGGCTCCTTTTGGAATCCTTCCAGAAGAACCTTATTTGAGTGGCTGTGGACTCTGAGTGGTTCCATCGTCTCGTGTTTGTTCGATCCCCACTCTTGATCTACTGGATACAAGCAACTTCTTCTTAGGTGAAACTCGCGTAATCTTGTGTTCATCCGCTTTGGGCCAGGAGAGCCATGCGGGAAAAAGTCGGTCCTCGTTTGTGGATAAAAAGGAGGCGGTGCGCAATGTTTTGTAGCGAGACATCTGCAGACCCTCTCGTGACAGAAGGGCTCCCTGATGTTTTCATCTAAAGTTTCCGGCTTCATCCGCGCCATAAGGCTGGTACCAAGAGCTGCACAGCCATTATTTCCCCACACTCATCCTCGCGCAGCAATGTGCCAATGGAAAGCTTTGACAACCGTGGTTATGCCTCTTCGATGTGAGGACATTCAGTTTCAACATCTCGAGATCCTCTATGGGGTCGGTGCAAGTGCATCCCGAAGAAATAAGTATAAGACTGAACGTTCCCCTCATCATCTCTTATTCCCCATCCTCATCGGTCTCACAGTCTTTTGGTCCCTAATCCACAATCCTTCCATTATCTTTCCTTACAACATTCGCTTTTCTCTTCATTTTTTCCTCGTCACTTTCGTTGCAAAATGCATTCCTTCATTAGCACAGTCGCCTCCACGGCGCTTGTTCTCTCTTCGCTCGTGTCAGCAGCTCCAGCTCCAGCTGTTGCCTCAGTCGTTCCCGCCACGAAGTTAGACCCCGCTACCCCACGAATCATCCTCGGACCCGTTCGATCTTCGAAACTATCCGTCATTGCTTCATCACTCTCAGCTGCTTCATCAGTTCAAAATGCCGCCGCGGTCCCTGCATCCAAGGTCCAGCCGCTCGTACCACAGACAAACATCACTCTCGGATACTCTTCTATCAATGTTACGGATCAAATGTCGGCATTAATCCAGGCTTCCATGAAGCTGCCATCAGTGCTCCTCGAAGATATTGATTCGATTTCTTCTGTCGATTGTTCCGCAGACTCGGTCGCCGTCAAGTTTGGCAACCAAGCCGATTTCGAGGAGAGTCTTGCTGACTGGCCATCTTCCAATTTCATTTTATTCACCAGCCATCTGGGCGATTGCGACACTGACAATGAGCGTGGTCTGTATGTCGTCAGCTCAGTTGCTTTCGACAACGCCACGTTCACAGTCACAGCATCTTCCAAAAAGTCGACCTTCGATGAGCAGACCGATGAAATGACAATTGAGTACACCAAGCCTGCTGATACTGCTGTATCAAAGCGTGAGATCACACAAACCTGGTTTGGAGACTTTCCTGGCAACCTCATCTTGAACGACGACCCTCTCAAGAAGTCCCTCTCTGTCTCGGTAAACGAGCCAAAGCTGGGCGGCAACATCGCTGTCAGCGGACACCTTCACTTCTCATGGCTCAAGCTCAAAGCAACATCTTTCTACGTTGATGTCGATCTTGGACTATCTGCTTCAGCCAATGTCAAGGTTTCTGCCGGTCTCTCTTACGACAACGATGTCTACACCTTTTCACCAGCAAGCATAACCGTCTCTGCATTCAGCATTCCCGGTATACTCGATGTCGGTCCAGCTCTTGCTTTCACCATGGGTGTTGAAGTTGCCGCTTCCGGAACAGTTGAGATTTCCGCCGATCTCTCAGCAACTATCTCCAACGGAAAGGCTCACATCGATTTCCTCGACAGCAAGAACACCGTCACTTCCGGCTGGGACCCAGTCTACACACATGCCGTCAATGTCTCCGCTGCAGTCGAGGCTCAGGTTAACCCTTTCGTCGAGCTTACTGCTGAAATGGCTGTGAGCTTTCTCGGCGGTCTCCTCGACCTCTCATCTGGTGTTCGAGCCAGACCTACTTTGATCAATGTTTTCAGCCTCAATGCTCAGTTCAACATTGATAATGCCAACAATGTCACGATCCCAGCTTCTACTGATGAGAACTGTGTCAATGGAGTTTGGTTCTCGAATGCATTCGACTTCATTGTCACTGCTTTCGTCACTCAATTTTATGAGATTGAGGTGTACAGACTTGATGTACCGATCTATAAGTCTGGATGCTGGACATGGGCTCCGGATGTCATTGCTGGGACCGCTAAGGCAACTGCATAGATGGTTTAGTTGTTATGGGGCTTAGGGTTCTGGATGGGAAAATTTGGGATAGACGGTTGGGATTGGGGACAGGGCATAGACGGGGCTTCGGCGTTTATAGATTTCCTTTCGACACCTCCATCTGGTGAAATATGACTGATTGACTGTTACCGGATTTTATTTTTCAGAGTGACACATCTGAATTCAAGACTATAAACCACCCAGCTTTGGACTCAGCGATCAATGCCCTGATTCGGGAATTTCGCGTCAAGAATCTCCAGGTCGCGGATTTCTTCAGACACATTGTAGGTGCTGATCATAGTCAGCATCTCATTTGTGAAGCCCAACCAGCCCACAGTTCTCGACTATCAATCAAGGACTGCAGGATCGCCTGAAGGCTACTCTGCGGTAGACAAGAAGCTCTAACATATGGAGAGATTTCAACAAAGGGATGGGGTAACGTGACAGCGTCCAGGCACCATCTCTGACAGAATTTTGGGGAGACGCCAGCATCATTTTCTTTTTCAACTACTTGTCTTTTGTGCCAAGAACCTGAGAGCACTTTCACCATGGTGAATCAGAATACCAACATGTCCCTCATCCTCAATAACCTGCAACTCAGCACCCGCCAAACTCCCCATCGCCTTCCTTGCCCGCTCAACAGGAACATTCACATCCTTCGCCCCATGCCATAACTTGACCCGACCTCCAGCACAATCAACATCATCAAGCGAGAACCCCCAGTCAGCAGCCTGCACCTTCAACTCCAATCCGATACCCTTTCCATCAACCCTGAATGCTTCTCGCATCGGGTCAAACAATGCAATCCTCTCAAGGCCCTTCAAAGCCCTCTGCTCAACCTCCGGTCTGGCCGGCATCTCTTTCATACAAGCCTCATAAAACTTCGTTGGGTCCGAGCTCCGCGCCAATTCACCCCACTGCGAGTTCATCGACGACCCAGCAAGATGCGACAGACCCGACGTCATAAGATGTTGCATCGGCCTCATAAATATCAAGCCATCCCATTTCTCTGGGAAGATACCCGCCAGAATCGTAACTCCAAGCAGACGGTTTCGTGGAATGACTTTTGCGCAGGCCAAGGCATAGGCCAAACCACTCGAGTATGCGAGGATTGAGAATGTTGGGAGGTTCAGGTGGTTGGCGAGCTCGGTGATGTCGCGTGGCAAGTCTAGAATTTTGCGGTGGGCTTGGAAGGTTGACAGGCCCATGCCTGGTCGGTCGATGGAGATGAGGCGGATATTGAGTGCTGTTGCTGGGGATGCGAGGATGGCTGCCTCTAGACGAGAGGAGGGCGTACCGTGGAAGTAGAAGACTGACTGCGCTGTCGGTGAGGTTGAACCGTACAGAGCATAACCTAGGGTTCTTCCATCGGAGAGAGTGATTGTCAAACAAGTCGGGTCCATGTTGAATTTGATAAATGGTAGATGCTGAAAAGACTAAGTAGAGGGAGGCAGAGTGAACAACGTCTTTAAGTATTTTTGACGGTCCCGAACTGCTAACTGCGGTGTGCAGTCAGCTGTAAGTGGACTTCAGCCTTGCCAGATTCTCCAGCAAGAGCGATTCCTTCGCCTTGGCACGGCCATTCATTGGCGTAGTGAGATTGCAGGTGGGGGATATCAGCTCATACCACGGTATAAACCCACTTTTCCCGAACCCCAGCCTGCCCGCATAACCCCGTAGTGCGGAATGAACGTGGCCGGCGATGAAGGGGTGAACATAATAGGGAATCCCAAGTATTCGCTCTTATTCAACTTGCGCAAATTTGAACATAGATAGACCCTCAAGAGTCCTATACAAGTAGTTCATGATTTCCAGGTCTTACGCTGCAGCTCGCATACCAATCTAGGCGCTGAAACTTTCCCTCCTTCGGTCAACATCCACACCCTGTGTCTCAGCGCCAAGTAACGCGCTTTCTTCATCGATGATTGTAGTCTTCGCGTCCTCATCAGCCGCCTTTTGAGGCTTTTGCAATGCAGACCACAGAGTGCTTCCTATGATAATTGAACCACCAAAAATACTCCATCCACCAGGTATGACGCCCCAAATAGCCCAATCGAAGCACAGCGCAAACAGCACTTGCGTGTACAACATACTGGTTGCCTTGCTACTTCTGTCCAATTGCAAGCCAGCGGTCAGGAGAAACTGCAGGATGAACCCGAAAACACCCAGAAGTGTGAGGAGAATCCATTCGCGCGCACCCTGAGGCATTGTGAATCCAATGCCAGGCACCACTAGAAGCGCAATGGCAGCCGATGCGGTCCCCAAGAAAGCAAAATAGTTGACAGACATCAGCGCATGAGCTCGGTCTCCAACGACACGGATCATGGTGTAGGCGCCTGAAGCCCCGATGACACCAAGTAGAGATGCAGCAATTGCGATAAGACGCTGGGCCGGCGTAACTTCGTCCACGGTCCCGGCCTTATTGGCTTTGATGACATCGTCGACTTTTCCGAAAATGCTTGCTGGGTGAGCGATAAAGATCACTCCAACCATAGCCACGAGTCCAGCGATGAGATCTTTTCGGAAGAATGTCGAGCCAAGAAATACTGAGCATGCCCAGGCTGTGACGATGGGTACTAGGAATCTGAAGACTGTTGATTCGGCCAATGGAAGATAGTGCACAGAATCTAGAAAATTTGTGTAAGTGAATGGAGATCGTGTCGGGTTCAGAGAATGACTTACAATACAAGCAGAATAGTCCTCCGAAGCCAAAGAAGGCACGAAGAACCAGCCAGATTCTGACTTTTGGATCTCCGAAAGGAAAGTCCGGCACCTTTGTCCACCACATGTACAGACTGCTCAGCACAAATGTGATACCCATGCGGGCAACTATGATCTAGAATTCAGGTCAGCAACAAGTTTCCCAGGGTGCGGGGTAGTTCTCGAAAAGGTCTCTCTTTACATACCTGAAAGGGGTGCATCCTATTTCCACCTTGCTGTAAAAATCTAACCATAGCATCCATCGAGGAACCAAATATCTGGGCTAGCACAATATACAGAGCTCCTTTGTTGTCCCGCCATACTGTCTTCCACACGCTTGGCGTTGGCTCGATACCAGCAGACTCATAGTCCCCAATACTGCTATGTCGACGTGCCATCTTGATTGGTGAAGTACTTGATGTAGAGAGGGGATGTGAGGGCTAGGAGCTAGTATTTATATGTGCATTTGAAGACCAGTAATCAACGATCAAAAAGTGGCGATGCTCGGTGCAAAATTATATCCCGACTTTCTGTACCCCACTTATGACACTCGGGCCGGGGCCAGCTGACAGTGCAACATGACCGTGTATTTTACGTCATCGTCATGCTGTGCTGCAACAACTCGAAATGGACATGTTCTCGTATTGAAAGTAATGTCACATGCAGAAAATATATCCATACGAGAAGAAATGACAATGTTGTGAAAGAAAATAAACAAAGTCGTCTAGAATAGGGGCTCGCTAGTCGTTTGCGGTGAGCCGGAAGAAGTCGGGCCGGGTGGCAGAATTGATTTTTGATTTCATGATCCAACGAGTCGCCTCATCCTGATTACAACACATCACATATCGTCTACCTTCACAACGATTCCTGATTTCTCACTTTGATCCTTCCGCCTTCGCGACCATACCCTTCTTCTAATTCTTCCTAATACCCTTCTTCTTTTCGCGACGCTATCATGGGTTGGTTCTGGGCAGATTCCGACGTCTCTGTTGTCAATGCCAGAAGCGCGCCACATCCTATGCCAGCTGACAGCAATGCCTCACCACCAGTATGTATTTCCCATATTTCTGCATACAATATCTGACATCCTCTAGCCCCAATGTCCAATGCACCAGAGCTCCGCCGCCGTAGCCAAACCGCCGACGCCCCCGGCAGAATCAGCATGTCCATACACACCCTCCGACCTGTCCGCAGAGACGAAGACGCCCTCCAAATACTCTAAATACAACCCATTGAACTACATGTTTTCAGATCTCTCCCAGGAACGAGCGAAAGACCAGACAGTAGCTCTGCCAACTGAACGAGAACCATCCACGATTCCGAAGGGTACAGGAGAAGGCAATTGGGAATATCCATCGCCACAACAAATGTACAATGCGCTTTTGCGAAAGGGATACACAGATACGGATGCGACTGCAGTAGAGAGTATGGTTTCAGTGCACAATTTTTTGAATGAGGGCGCGTGGGCCGAGATCGTGGAATGGGAGCGCAGATTTGGTGGTGGATTGAAAAAGGGATGGGAGATGTGTAAGAGAGGCGAGCAAGGATCCATGGCTGGCGCGAATCACGAAGCAGGAGCAAACTTCGATGGTGTTTCGCAGCCGAGTCTGCTCAGGTTTATGGGGAGGCCGAAGGAGATGACGCCCAAGGCTGCTATGATTCAAGTCATGGGGTGGATCTATCCTAGTGCTTTTGCGTAAGCTCGCCAGAAATTGATGGCGGAATTATCGCTAACTTATTCTAGTACGGAACCCCCATTTGATCGCCACGATTGGTTTGTCCAGAGAGAAGTTGCAGGCCAGAAGAGGGAGATCAGATATGTTATTGACTACTATTCCGGACCAGACGATCCAAGCGGCGAACCAGTTTTCTACCTCGATGTTCGACCTGCAATTACGCCTACTGCTGCTGTTGAGAGAGCGATGAGATGGGGAGGAGATGTATGGTATAGAGCTTCCGGGGCACAGCTTCGGGAGAAGGGAACCAGCTGAACGTTGGTCCTGTGTGTCCTGATAATATTTGTGTCGTTTTTGAGCGTCGATTTCGGGAGTAATTCGGGCATGGACATGTCTTTCAGGGCCGCACTTTCTCAGGATGGGTTAGTCAAGCATGTATTCGTTCTCCTTGTCTTGCTTCTGATGTCTTGATGGTAATGCCTCCCTGCCTTTCGATTCTCCTCTCTTCTTGTACTATAGTTTGATACCAGGGATTCATAGCTCTTTCGGCAGAGAAACGTTTATAATGACAAATATCATGTACATTTTATTCAGGTTCGCAACCTCTCATTTCAGTGTCTGCAATACAGTACTACCTCTTATAGGATAATACCAGCACGTGTCAGTCACGAGCTGATAAGATAAGAGCTCCATCCCATTCCCGCCCAACGTCACTCCAGCGCTCTGCAGCTCTTCTCTACACAATTCTCCCCAAAGCTCAAAAATGGCACACATCTCAACCCGTAAATTCATAAAATGGGGTGTAAGTCCTCCATCCCCCGCTCAAAATCCCAATTGACATATATTCAGGACAAACCCGCGGGTGAAAACACCGAGTTCGTCCCCTCCCCCCCACCTTTCCCACTCACTCCCCTCCCCAAATCTATCCTACATCTAACTCACCACCTCCTCAAGCACACTCGTCCTCACCACCGCCAGCCGCCACTTCGTCGACATCCGAATCTATCTCCCCACCACCCCCAGCGAACCCTCCCTCCCCTCCCTCACACCTCTCCCCCTCTCGCGCCTCGAATGGGGCTTCGCAGGTACCGCGGACCCTAATCCGCCCGTATACTCGGATGAACTAGGACGTGAGAAGGAGTTGCTGAGGCCCGCGCATACGGTGTGGACGCATTGGGTGGATAGTAAGACGACGGAGGAGGTTAGGGATGAGGGGGATATGGTTCCTTCTGAAATGGTGAAGGGGGAGACGATGGAGTATGGGAGGATGGAGAATCCGGGTACGGGGGAATTGGAGGCGTATGAGGAGTGTTGGGTTGATTTGGAGATTAAGAAGGTGGATGGAGAGGGCGAGATCAGGAGTTGGGTGTTGAGGGCGGAAGATGTAGATGCTGGTGTTAGGGGTGTGATTGCGAGGGTGGGGGTTTATATTCAGGGTGTGCTGAGGAGGGGGGAGGATGTTAGTGTGGGGAGGTGGATGTGGGATGCTGAGAAGGGGTGGCAGCCTGTCGTGGAGATTGGGAAGGCGCTTGTTCCGAGGGGTGTGTTTTCGCAGCAGGAGATTGTGCTGGGGCAGAAGTTGGTGGGTGGTGATGGGCTTGAGTGGAATTGTGTGGAGAGCTTTTCGTGGAAATAATATCAATGCAAACCTCAACCGAACCAACATTTGATGTTGATGAGAATCATGAAACTAGTCATGAGCAATGACCCAAGTTGGTCGTTCTACTTAGTCAAGACATGTTCAACAACTTCTTCGAACCTAATAGTGGTGATGCAGCCCATGGACCTGTTGTCCATCATGTGAGTCTTGAACTGTGATATTCCTGATCACCCCTAGGAGCTTGCCTATTGGATCTCTCCTAACGAATCTTGAGTAGCCAACGATTTTGCGTACATCAATTTATATCCACTGAGCAAGCGCCTGCAATCCGACTAGCATAATGGTGGAGTACGCAATTCCTGTTCCCGCTATAGTAAAACCGTCTTGAATACCACCTTCATGCGCAATACACCAAAAGACCGCGAAAATTACACAGCAAGTAGAAAAGATTACCTCGACAATAATAACTTTCGTCCAATTTATGCTCTCTTGGATATATATACCATAAGCTTCAAGACACGGGCTACTGATCTTCTGTCGAATTTTCTTAGGAATACGCAGTCGGTTGAACGCAGTCCTCGGAGCATGCTCAGGATATTCAATGAAATGCCGAACTGCATCTCTAGGAATTGGCGGATTCGTGTCGGCCTGATAAGAATAATCATCCCGTGACTGAGAAGGTAAACATCCGAAGTCTTTGTCTTCTATATTCACATAATCTCCATAAAATGGACGAAACTGTCTCCTTGTCAGGCCAAAGAAATCAAGACAATAGGAAAATAACTACCTTCACGAATTCAATGGATGTGATCTGCTTCCAAGCCAGCAACTTCCAAACTCCGATACACCACCCATAGTAATACCTGTTTAATGTATGGAACGAGGTATAGTCGCATGGAGCTTGTGTTATGTCGGCATGGTACACCCGTTTATAATTCTGCTTGACTCTGCAAACAAGGATCCATTCCTTGTCTCTCAATGACTGGCTTTGTTGATTAGTCATAGTCACATCTCCAAGAGGCTGTGGATGTAAGTTTCTGACTGGATCGAGTTGCCGAATGGGCGCGTTGCTGACATCTTCTGTTGTGATATTCTGGCTCGAGTCCGCGACATTTTCCGCACCCGCCACTTGCTCAATATCAATATGGATGGATCCTGTTAATGCTTGTAGCAAGCCATCTATCCCACCAGCCCGGAGTTCTGTTACGTTTTCTGAGAATCGGCGACCGCATTTCTGTCAATTGCTTCAATGTAAGTATTTATGTAGGATCAGAGTTGAAAATTAGGACACAAAGGCTATGACATCTACTTACACATGCCCAGGTGATGGTGTGTCGTTTGGGCCAGGTGGGCCCTGGGTCATCCATCTCCTTGAACTCGGCACCAGATCTCGACTTCACATCGCTTGCTTCGATAAAATCCATCTGACTTGTTTCTTTCTTCATGTCCGAGGCCGAGTCGTTGAAAGCTTCTGGTACATGATCTGTAGAATTGCTACATGTAGACGCTTCGCTCCGGGGACTCGACACTGACGGTTTCTTTCTCTTTTGCGTTCCCAAGTCTGATCCGTCCAGACTATCTAATTCTGCAAAACTGCTTCCCCGGGGTCTCGGGCTCACGTCGCGCTCACTTCCTGTTTCTATGGGCCTGTATGAGACTTGTAGACACCGAACAAGCCAGTCGTCCTGAACCTCGGGTGGGAGCAGCGCCCGAAGTCTTGCAACTTCTTCGTACTTGGCCAGATTCTGCGAACACTTCATGAATGAGGCCACAAATTCAATCGACATCGGATGTGCCCAGCCGTATACAGATTCAAATCCGGGATAGGCTCGGCAAAAGGCTCTGTCGGCATCTGCGAGCTTTCCTTGATTGAGCAAGTGACATCCGAGGTCGTATATTGCTGTCAAGGTTTGTGGGTGGTGAGGCCCAAATACCTCCTCCGTCGCTGCCAAAACTTCGTGAAGACATGTCTCCGTTTCCCCCGACCTCCCAAGTGTCTGCAAACATAGAGCAACATTGTTCATGATTTCAATTGTCTCCGGATGTCGCGGACCCAACACTTTTCTACATATCAACAGATTTTCTTTGTTCATGAGCTCCGCTTCGGTGTATTGTCCAGTGACCCATAAGATTTCTGCTTGAGTCTTGATGATAGATACTGTATCTCTGTGGTCTCTTCCTAGAAGACTTACGGCCGTGTCTGCACCCTCTTGCAATGTTTTGTTTGCATCGTCATATTTTCCTTGCGAAATCAGTAACTCGCTTAATGCAAACATACTCTGAAGGGTCTCGACAGTAGTATCGTCCTGGCCATTGAGCTCGACAGCTACCCGCTTGCGAATTAGCATCTCGTCTTTCTCTGTTTTCTCCTGGATCTGAAGATATCTGGAGAGATCGTGTATACTGGGTGGAGAGCCTGTCGTTCGTCCTCCTAAGTGTCTCGAACTCGCGTTGAGCATGACCTGACAAAGCTCATCGGCTTGCTTGAAGTATCCTAGGTCATTGAGAAGGGTATAATATGCATATCCCCCTTTCAGGAGATTTTTCCCCTGTAGGAAACTCCACGAATCAAAGAATTCGTGCTGTACTAGAATTGTGGCTTCAACGTGCGCAAGCATGAATTGCTTGGCATCAAAGTCTGCATCTAACAAGTTCTCCATGACATTGTAAGTCCACATGTACTCGGAAAGTAAAAGCATAGCTTCAACGAGGTAATCTTTGGCTTTTACATTCCCTACCCGTGCTTTCAGCCAATCTTGAACAAGAGGGCTAATGGTAAAGTACGCAGTGGTGTGTTCAATCTTGAGGTTTTGGAGCAAAGATAGATTGTGCAGCTCGAACAAAATGTCGCGGAATTTCGTGTTGTTCCAATCCTTGTCACCCTGGCATGAGCTCAACCACGTGGTGTTCCTGCGGCCGTAATGTATGAAAAGCGTGTCGGTAAGCCTGTTGATATCAAAGAACGCCATCAGGGTAAGGATGTGTTCTTTGTCCTTTCGCTCTTGCTCGCTACCGGAAAGTATGTCGAGTGATAGGGCCAGGGTTGCGAACAGACTGAGGTTCCTTGAACTTTCAGCACCATCATTTGACGTCTTCGCATAATGCCAAATTTTAGGAGTCTCGCTCAAGACTTTCTCGCGATGTCGATTATAGTACTCCAAATATACGTCGAACCTGATGCGACGTTTGAAGATGTAAGCACCTGCTTGGTCTATTGCAAGAGCGTGGTATCCAAGGCGTTGCACGATCCTCCTGGCATCTGTAACATTTTGCTCGGACTGGTCTTGTCCCGCTCGACGGAAGAGGACCTTCAAAGCCTCTTCATCTGAAAGGTGGTTTAGTTCAAGAGAATAATGTCCTACAGATCTGACTTCGGCCTGTCGACTAGTAATAAGGACCGAGCCCGGGCCGATGGATGGTAGAAGCTCGGTAATTCGTCTCCCGGGGAACGAGCTCGGATTGTCGAAATTGTCAATGACGAGAAGCCATCTTCTGTCGTCATCGTCTAGACTCTTTCGAACGTACTGCAGGTTTGCTTCGAGATCGGTGGCTTGAAAATTAGGCTTCAGAAGTGCTTGAGCAGCTTTCGTGAAACTTTGAAGAGCAATTTCGCGGGATGTGGCATCGATCCAGAATATGATGTCGTATTTTCCATGGTGGCGTGCTCGCTTGCAGTACTCAAGTGCCAGCTGGGATTTTCCACAGCCACCTATACCTTGAAGTACCACAATCGTGGGCGCCAAAACATCGCTGATGTGGTTCCCATGGTCGAAGTAAGTCTCAAGAGCTGTAAAGTGATCGACTCGGTCAACGAAATGGACAGGAGAAAAAGGCCACATAAAGATGCTAGAATCGCCAGCATAATTTGAGACATTCATATGATCATTTGATAAAGCATGCGATTTTTGCGTAGATCCATCTGTAAAATATAAGTGTCGGAGCCAGACGAAGGTATTCTACTCACCTAGAGCACCTAAGCGGTAACTATGACTAGTCATTCCCAGTAGACAATTGGCAATTTCGTCTATCCTGTTCCTCACTTCGGGTGTCTCTAGATACACCAGTGTATGAAACTTCACCTCCGAGAGACGGTTCCACTCAGCCAGAGCAACATCATCAAGTCCAATCTCAACATTCAATCGATGATATAGTCCAGGGCAGTTGCGGTACCGTTCCTCGAGAATATTCGATGCAGTTTCTGTCGATGTTACCATTTTGGCCATTACATTAATAAGATCCACAGGCATCACTCTCTGAAGCATGCGAGGCTTTTTGAAACCAGCGATACTCCTCCTTCCGCTCCCGATGCTTACGATACAAGCAACATTGGTCTCTAGATCGAATATTTCCATGGCTTCCTTGACAGCGAGTTCTACCGGATTGTTGTGCCCGAGACCACCATCCACAAACTCTTCTTTCATACCAGGCTCACCAATTAAGATACGTTTGAAAATACCAGGGGAAGCGGATGTTGCACGAGCAGCTTCCCATATTTTAGGGTGATAGTGTGTTTGCCTTAGACCATATGATCGAAATAGTCGAGGGCTGTCAACCTTTAACGCTGGTACAGCACAAACGAAACTGTTGACCAGAGTTAACCAAGCCAAGTAGACAGTTTAGGCGATTGAGCCTATGAGTGGTAGTGATAAGCCTTACGTTTTACAAGCAGCGATACCATTATCAAGCATCTTCTCTTCCTCCCGGCCTGGACCAAGAGTTTCGACCAACACCTTCCGTATGGCGTCTTCCAGCTTCGAAGCTTTGAACTTCCCGTCTTGCCAGCCTAGTTTCTGCTCCGAGAACACGTACTTAGTCACTTCGCTGTACTTCTGAATTGCCAGAGACGTGGACAATCTCAGACGCCCAAGAAGAATCGCGATAAGACTATTTCGTCAGACTAGTTCAGTTCTTCCATGATTTCTCGAGGGAGAGAAGAGAGATCTCTATCAGGCCGGACACCTACCCGCCAGTGCTGGTGCCGCAGATGAGGTCAAAATAATCCGCAGGGAGTGGAACTTCGGTCAAGTTCCCAATCATTTGTACCCTGTGCATAATGTGATCCAGTATATAGAGCTCTGACAAGCCCCTAATACCTCCTCCATCTGTTCCAGTCAGCAGTGCACATGAAGATCAGGCGCCTAGGCGGCAAGGCTAGGTACCAAGCGACAATAGTCTCAACGGAGGACGACCTGCTGAGGTCTGCGCCATGACCGCAACCTTTGGAACGATGATGCGGAGAAGTACCGTATACTTGCAACGATATCAAGGTTGGAACGAGGATGAATGGGCGAGGTCAGGTCGATATTCAAATGAGGCGCTCAAATATGGTAGGTACGCTAGTGACGTTGGCTGCGCAGCTCGGGTGCTTGCCCAATCAAAGTCTGAACACCACCGGGCGAATCTCAGCCTCATGGGCATTTCATAATTTTCATATCTCGATACTATCCACGCCAATATGAGTAAAATATTCAAGATAAACCTTTGTACGGAAGCTAAGCTAGCTCGGGGGCTTTGGAGTCATTCTGCATCTAAGGAGGGCTTTTGGGTATCTGATAGATATCATCCACTTCTTAGCGAATAGAAGCAGACCTTTGCTATTTCTCCCTCAAACCGCAGGCCACTTTCGGAAGCTGGTAGCAGACGATATTTGAATTGTTGTGGTGCGCCCCAACAGGCCCATATCTAAGCGAGATTGTAGTTCTACAACCGAAACTTTCGTCCTCAGAGCACCATCCAACGAGATAACCTGCTTACTGTGAGTTCAAGAACCTAACTTGACAACTTAGATCTGATTGAGGACTCAGTGATTAAGCGAGCAGACCGATTTTGGAGACCACGACGCGTAGAAAGTCTAATTGCGGTTCTTGGTTTTAGTTTAGGATTTGAATCTCCACTATACAGAGAACATGACAAAATTGGAGCATGCCTTTGTCGCAATTGTTTCCTTTGTGGCATTCCCTCAGCAGGAAGTGAGAGGGGGTAGTTGTGGCTACACGCCAGGGTTTAACCTGTTTTATCCTCTGTGCCAAGCGCTTTCAACATGTGTGCACATCAGGTCCCAGAACCTGTTCACCGTCTACGCTGTGATGGAACCTATCAATATGTGTTTCGAGGATGTACGAGCCTGAAATGTCGAAGGTTGACGAGATCGCGTACTCTCGCGAGGCTACAATCAGCGCCGTACGCGACTACTACCAGTTCCTCAATGACATGTATCTGGACGACTCCGAGATAATCGAGCCGCCCGAGGAAGCATGACCCACCATCCCGAAAGACTTCCAACACGTCTTCGGCAAGTCGGACGAAGTCATTGCATTACTGCGCGATCTGCCTTACATTCGGGACAATTCGCCCACTCCGACGTGGAGCAATCCACCTCATGGCAGTCCTAGTTTCTACTGGGCAGACTGGCAAAAGTTGGCTGCAGATGGTGTCGAGGCAGTCAGTTTTAAAGAAGATATGGACGAATTCAGTGAAAACCTTAGGGGAATGAGCGAATCGTGGCTCGCCAATGTACCAGATCACGTTGTTGGCCTTACCTTTAGCGACATTTATGACGCACATACAATCCTTCTTGACACAAAATTCGGCGCCGTTCATGTATGTGATAGCCCCTTACAGTTCCGCTCCACTCAACTTGCCCTCTCGTTCTCCAAGAAGAAAGCTCTTAGCCATCAATAACCCTCTTCTCAAAGTGGCCTAATTCGTGCGGAGGCGTTCATCACTACGCTAATGTCGACAACGATCCATCGTTCATCCAGTCAATTTGGAGTGTAGGTGAACACGCACCCGTAAGGTGGGGAGTGGCGAATTTCATCTCCAGTGTTAATAAAGCAGTACCAATATTGAAGGTTGATCCTTATAAATGCTCGAGATTTCATTGATTTCAAGACGAGATTTGAACCACCTCAAAGAGGCATGATTACAATGCTCCAGGGAATCTTTAGACAGATGGCTGGGCATCTGTGGAAGGTGGTGACTATCGCAAAAAGGAGTGTTCGGAGGCAGTGAACGCGGCGGTAGAGGGACACGTCCCTACCTTTGCGAAGTATGACTAAATTGGCTTCGGCTTTCGATGAACCTTATCCTGGAGGAATAATAGCTCCATCACTACTATATCATGATTTGCTTGGAAGAATAGTTGATACATTCCCTTCACCAGACTCAATAACCAAAATACTCATCGAAATAGACTCTGAGATGTTAAGGCGCGAAGGAGGCCCTACATGAACAGAATGCCAAGTGCCTGCTTTTCAACTCAATCATACCAGATGGTATTTGCACAACATCCGCCATCACCAATCTCGACTTTCGCAACTGGCCGAGCAGTAATGCCTTCCCATTCCCTCAAATTCATCACCTGCCAAATCTCGACATACCCCCTCGGGAAGTCCGACAACACCATCCACTCATCGCTGAACGGTGCAGGAGAAACTTGGTTTGCAATACCACCAGTTGTCGTCGTGGGCTCCATGAACAACAACTCCCGGATCTTCCCGTCCGAGCGAAGTTCGAAGCAAGATATGTAGCCGACATAATCAGTGTCTGTGTTTGCTCTTGCGGATGCCCACAGTAAACTATTGCTATGTGAAAGCATGACCTCAGCGGACCAGTATTCCGATGAGTTCTTGCCTAGAGAAGTAGTGTCAGAAGTGTCTACCCAGCTGAATCATATTATCTAACATACCTTCTGGCAGTAGCGAGAATGTCTGCAGTTCTTTCACCGGCGCGCCAGTTCTATTATCAACCTCATACTCGACAAGAGTATTCTCATGCTCCATCAGAACATACAGATACTTCCCATTAGGATGCGCAGCGAGATGTCGAGGATGCATCCCCGCCTTTGGCAAATCATACCTATCCACCAAGCTTACAAGCCCGTCCTCTCCAATTGCATGCGTCCAGATCTTATCAGCACTCAAATCAGCAGAATACAGCAACTTCTCCTCAGGACTAAATGCGAGACCATGAATCGCGGACGTGTTCACATATTTCCAGGACTGTGTCACGTTTGACAGCGTCCCATTTGGATGAGTCGAGATGGCCATTCCGCAGCCGTTCGGCCCGGCCCATGATCCCGTGTAAGCGAAATACGGAGGATGCGAGCTGGGAAGTACGAATGCAGATGTTTGGTTGAAACATGCGCCTGTAGCGTTCAAACTTGCATCTAGTCGAAGTGTGGAGTTTGGATGGACTGAGTAACTGGAGATGCGTTTGGCGGAAAGTGATGCACCATAGACATTTTTCTTGCTGTGCTGTTGCCAATGTCAGCCATGGACAGTGGAATGTTTGGAATGAGGTAAAGGATACATCAAATGCTATCCAAGCATGATTGCTGTCCGCAGTGATGTTCCTCTTGTTCACGAGTGTCAATTCCTGGTCGTCAAATTCCAAAGCATAGATTGACGCAGGAAGTCCGAGGTTCCCCACGAATAAATGATGGATTTTGGCAGTAGCAAGTTGGACCACCGAAAGATAAAGTATCGACGCAAAGATGGAGGTAATCATATTGCCGAATGTAATGTCTGTCTTGAATCAATTCTTCGCGCCTTTTGAAAACTGTGGTCGATATTTCCAGAGGACGCCGAAGACTCTGTTTAAATTTCTCTTATCGTCACACAAGCTTTCCTCGGCCGAGAGACTATCGACAGTAAGCTTTCAATATGAATATTTAGCCTCCATCAGCGCTCGATTTCTATAGGCCAAATCATGTCTCTGAGATCGGGTGGGTGATCTAGGTGGGAGGGGTGCATATTTAGCCAGGAGAACACTATCACATTGCCGATATACAGGATCTAGAAACATCTAGCAATAATACATTTGCTTACTAGTCCATGAAAGACCATACAAGTCTACGATATCGTCCATTGATTCTGCCTCACATCTTTAACCCGCCAGTCTCCTCTGCATCAGTATCTTCTTCCATTGTATACAAAATGAGGGTTTGTCTCGCTTACTCCTGCTGGTGCTGTTGCTTATGAACTCATGCTTCGTCCCCGCCATAATCCCTGAAGCAAGCTAACGATTAGGCTCCGACACGCTGAACTTGGCGCTGTTTCCCCAACGTCCATGATTGCGCAACACCAGTTGCCTGTTCTGGAATGCGACCTGAAGAGACAAGAACTTGGAGAATTTTGAGCGATATTATCAGTGCAAGGTATGTGTAGAAATAAGAGATATGTTGATCATGTCTTATTATTGAGGATCATCCGTGGCTTCACGTCCTGAGCTTGGTCTTCCAACATGCCCAACCTCATTTCGGCGGCAATCTATCACCACAACTCAGCGCCGTCAACAAACACCATCCGTACAAGCCACCGCTGCTCTTTAGTTACGTTATCGCTCCTCAGCCTCATGGTGCTTGAATAATGAATTTCAGAGCCTTGTTAGACCGCCACGCGTGAAAGTCCGGTACCAGGTGATCCTGACTTTGATACGCGGATACTCGTCGATGCCCCCAGAAATACGAGGGATTGTTGTTCTCTGTGCCATGGGAGCTCTCTTGGTTTTGAGCTTGTGGGCAAGCTTCCTCAGGTCTCATTCTCTCCTCTTCGTGGCTCCACTTCAGTCAAGGAAGATGAAGCTTAATTCTTCATCGAGAAGCTCGCCCCGCTACTTGTATCCCTGAACCCCTGGACAGCGAGCCCCGCTTAACTATAAATAGCCTCGGCAGTCAGAACTCGTGCCTGCCAAGCTGCTAACTCAACTTCTGCCCCTGCCTAAAATTCTTCAGTACCCAGCAATGACGTTGGGATGTTGGCAGAACAACAACTTCGGATGAAGAATCAAGGTGGGAAAACCGGGTCGAATCAAAGATTAATAGGTGGTGCTATGCAAGGGGTCAAATATATATTTTCGTTGTCTTTCCTTCGTCGTGTCTCCTTTGCTCGTCACACAGCCAGTTCACCTGCTCTTTCCTGTGCTCTCTCCCACTTTTTGTCCCGTTGATTCCATCAAGACATTCGTTTTAGCCCTTATACATAATCATGAAGTCAAAATCCATCGCCCTGGCTCTTGCAGCCTCCTTCTCTGCAGTCAACGCGTACTGGTCCGGCTTCAACGTCCAAGCAACTCTCGGAAATGGAGCATGCAAAACGCAAGCTGACTGGGAGAAGGACTTCACTACGATGAAGTCTCTCCCTGGTGCATATACCAGCATGCGAGTCTACGCATCGTCGGACTGCAACACTCTCGCCAATGCCGTTCCCGCTGCCATCAAAACTGGCGGCACGATTCTCGTCGGTGTCTGGACGGAGGATAATGCCCACTACGAAGCTGAGAAAGCGGCCCTGCTGAAGGCAGTACAAACATACGGATTCGGATGGATTGTGGCTGTTAGTGTTGGGAGCGAGGATCTATACAGAGGAGACACATCTGCCAGTACGCTGGCACAGCAAATCTACGACGTGAGGGGCATGCTGTCCACGGTCTCAGGATACAGCACAGCTGTGCAGGTTGGCCACGTCGACACCTGGACCGCGTGGGTCAATGGCGCGAATGCGGATGTCATCAGAGCTTGCGATTTCGTCGGTACAGACGGCTATCCATATTTCCAGAACACGCAGGCGAACGGTATCGATCAGAGCTACAACTTGTTCTGGGATTCGGTCCAGCAGGTACGGGATGTGGTCAATACTGTCAAGTCTGGAACATGGGTCTGGGTCGCGGAGAGCGGATGGCCTACCACTGGACCTACGGAGAACCAAGCTGTGCCTAGCGTTGCAAACGCTCAGCAGTATTGGTCGACGGTCGCATGCTCTGCTTTTAATTCCGGACATACTTTCTGGTACTCGCTTCAGGACTTTGCTGCTAGTCCATCGTTCGGTGTTGTGGATGCCAATTACAAGCCGATCTACAATTTGGCCTGCTAGGCGATATGATGGTGTTTGAGAGTCGCGCTCGGGATGCGTGAAAATGATGAGAGATGATCATGAGTAGTTAATCATAATAATAATTCTGGAGCGCCCGTCATCACAGCTGCTTTGTATCACATTTCAAGTTTCCCAATACTGTATGGATGCATTTACTCCTTGTCGCTCACAAATCCAGCTCACACACATTCTGATCCGAGGCGGACGAGCACAGTATCGTTCGATCTCCGGATTGTCTTATTTTGTGGATACGATGCAAGTGTTGAGATTCGACCAATGCACCGTTGCGCACTTCATCTGCCCGTCCCGGCGCCCGAAACCCCCTGTCTAAACGCTGACACAGTACCAATAGCTGGGATAGATAAATCCGCAGTCAGAACCGACGTCTGTATTATATGTGTCAGTCATTGCGGGGTCGGGTAAACTCTCCTCTCGTCCTCAAATAAGTATCATTGGCTGATGCTTCAAGGGCAAACTAGACGTGTGCGAAATGGGAAACATGAAATAACTTAGGGGGAACTTACCAGGATTCCATTTCTCAAAGTCAGCAACCGAGATGCCATTCCTCGTCGCGATATAGTCTGTTGAGATACTCAACATCAAATCATGTCAGATGGAGAACGGAGAACATACAGCAATAATCGTTGCTCGCCGCAGTCTCGTCGAACTTCTTACAGTTCGCAACCATATTGGGCTGATGAGGCGTTGGCGTTGGCGTTGCGATTCCAGAGCCGGAACTCGTAGTCGTCGGTTTAGTGCTTGTCGTAGATGAGCTGATCACACCTACACAAACGTACACACCGGTGATGAAGTGCGCGCAATCAGTTCCAACCGCTGGATTCCAGGCATAGAAGTCGTCTAAGGAGATACCACTAGCCGCAGCAAGGCCCTAACAACCTGTGTCGCTGGTCGTCACGTAGTGGAATTTGTTGCAGCTGGATGTCATGCCAGTCTGCCGCATGTTAGTGTGTGCTATTGAATGGAAAAGAAAATGCATAACGAACCTGTGTAGGAGTTGGCGTTGATACGCCATTACCTGTGGATGTCGTTGTTACGGGCTTGGAGGTAGTGGTCGAAGGGCTGCTGGACCCGGTTCCGACGCAGACATAGACACCGGTGATGAAGTGAGAGCAATCAGTTCCAACTGCTGGGTTCCAGGAGTAGAAGTTGTCTAAAGATATACCTTCGGCGGCTGCGAGATCGTAGCAGCCTGTGTCTGCCGTTGTGACAAAGTAGAACTTATTACAGTTCCCTACCATGCCCGTCTGTGTTGGAGTTTGCGTCACGACGCCGTTTGTGCCTGTCACGCCAGCCGATGTCGATGTTGGAGTTCCGGAACCTGTGGTCGTCGCGGAAACAGTAGCAATGGGGCCTGTCGACGTCCCGTCACCATTGTTGTTGACCGAGGGCGACTCGTAACAATAGTATGTCCCCACATTGAGACCGGTACAGTCACTTTTCACGGTTGGGTTTATGGCAAAGAACTCTGCGATTGTCATGCCGGTATCGCCGAGAATGTCGTCGCAGGTGTAGTCTGTGGTGGCTTAGAACCAGGCTGCACAGTCTGTAACCTCGCCTGACGGACGAGGTGCGGGAGCAGTGGTTGCTGTTACAGTCGACGCTGGAAAATGTAAGCGTCTATAGATGGGTTCCTGGAGGTCGATATTTGAGACTTACTGGCATAGCCGAGCGCGACGCAGTAGCTTTGACTCACAGAAAGGGTACAATCGTAGTCATATGTCGCGTCAGCATCTGTTTCTGTGTCATTTGCAAGACTTGGATTCCATAGAACCAACTCTTCGCTTGTAAGTCCGTTGGCAGCCGCCCATGACCAGCAATCAAGGACAGAGTTATTGCGCAGGTAAGTATAAGAGACACAGTCTTGTCTCGTGCCATTCGCAAGGGGAATTGGCTTTCCGGTAGGACTGACAAAGATAATGGAGAATGGTGTATAGGCGACAGAGCTGGTGGAGTCAGGTTGAATGGAGGTCAGAGTAGTGCCGCCGTAGCCGGGGTAAGTAGAAATATAATTGACAGACTAGACACAACAAGAGACATTTGTTTAAAGATTTGTACAATTGCCATCAATCTCCGGGTTCAGAAAGTAGCTGATTAGTGATTGATTAGCGAGTCATTTCGCCAAATATTCTGCGGACATGCGACTTACAAGTCGTCGAGTGGAATAGGAACGTTCTGCGCAACGGTTTGGCATGTTTCTCCTGATTGAATTGTTGACAGATTCTCAGGATATGGAAGCACCAGTCTTCATACAACTAAGTAGACCCAGGCTCCACGTGACAATACTAATTATTAAAGGGGTCGTGTTTTTAGCCGACTGCTGGTCCTTTTCCCTACCTACCTATTTATTGCCCACCTCCCGCCGCAGAGTAACAAAACATGCTATTTCTCCAGAAACTAGAATGGCTGCACGACCTACCCTCCCACCCAACGGCATTGAGCCGAGCGACCAGTACAGCCACGAACTCAGAGCCTGTCGGACGTCCGACAAGAAGTCAATCATCATCTACCCCCGGCTCTACAGACCTAAAAATGATCCACATTACGAGGACCCGGCCGAGTCTTGTATGGCGTGGCAAAATCAAGAAGATGGGATGGACCAATTGAACTGGCTGAAGAAGATCCACGAGGTTATCGACAAGAGCGAGCCGACTTCACATCCGCGCGTACAAATGTCATGCCCATTATCTATTACGACAGTGAAATTATGATACTGACTTTCGTTTCAAGGCTAGTAGAGCGGCAGCCCGAAACAGACTTTCCGGTTGTTGCATTCGTTGAGAAAGGCGACCTGTATAGCTTCATGCGTGCGAATCCCAAGCCCACCGTCCCATCTGGCACAGGATCAACCAATCCTTTGGCGCTCAAGTACGTCTTAAAGTCCCCTAGACAGCATACAAAGCGTAGGCCATTAACTCACAATCTATAGACTCCGCTGGGCACTCAATATCGCATCAGGGCTCGCGTTCTTAAATTCCAAAAACATCATCTTCCAAGGCTTGTCTCCTAACACAGTGCACCTGCGCGCTGATCTCTCTGCCGCGCTTGTCAAGCTTGACGTCGCAGCCTACCGAGAGCAGGGCGGTACCGATGATATTGCTATCGGTTACCGCAGCCCTGACTGGGACGACTGTGCTCTTGCCGAGGAGCCAGAGACCTGGATCACCCCGCGGCAAGATTTGTATGCTTTCGGATCGTTGCTATATTACTTGTTGATGGAGCAGGATCCGGACCAGTGGGAGGATGAGGAAGAAATTGGAGATCAGCTGGATGAGGAGGATGAGATGGATGAAATTATTAGGAAATGCTGGATGAGGGAGTTTGAGACCATGAGTGAAGTCGTGGAGGCGCTGAAGGTGGTGATAGTGGGACAGGGACTGGAAATCAATGGAGATGATGTGGTTGTTGACGATTCTGTGGGGCAATTCGAGGGGGCCGGTGTGTTTGCGGAGATGATAAAAATATCTGATGGAGTCTCGACTTGAATCTTGTTGTTACCGAATACAATTAGAAGTCAATCCATGAGTTGGCCTGCTTGTTGACATCCGAGCATCTTTGGTGCTCTGGTTTCGGAGCGCGCAAGGTAGATGACCACCCGTGCATGTAATTCAAGTAACAAATCTTGTTCACTGGGAGTAGCATACGCCGATGGCAATACTTGTGCGACTAATGCTGGGGAAGTGGGCCGGATTCACCTAGGTATTTTAGCTTGGCATACCGTGAGTGAATGCGAAATTCGTTTCGCGCACATAAATTCATCACTGGTAAACTTGAATTGTTTAAAAGCAGACTGCCATCATGCAATTACCTTCCTTCTTTCACTTCCACGATCTCACTTCCCCCTCGACCCTCTGCTAACCAGAGTCTCCGCCTCGGAGATAGTATCTGGGTGACCTCCTACTTGGGAATGAGCCCACCGATCTACAAGATTCCTCTTTTCGAGGGGCATGTCGCCAACAACGCTTCCCGCCACTGTGTCCATGTACGTGATACCAGTAGGATTGTGAGCGACACCTCCGTTCTCAGGCAGAGCGGGCTTAATCTTCCGAGAACGCCTCCAGAGACAGATTATGACACCCAGTAGCGCCAGAATAACGACCACGACTCCCACACCGGTCACTGCGTATTTCCAAGTGTTGCCACTGAATGTGCCTGAGGACTCTGTTCCAGCCGCAGTAGTTGTGGCGCCTGATGTCGAGTCAGAGCCACTTGATAACCCTGAAGCTGGCGATTGAACCTTCGTAGCAGTTGGAGTGGACCGAGCGGTGGATATCTCCTCGGCTACTGGCGACGAATCCTCTGTTTGAATCGCAGCTTCGTTGGTGGGTGTGACGAACACTGTCAAATCGTCGGATGCTGTACCACAACGATGAATGTACGCCGGATTAAGATCATGCGCGTCTGTGAGTCGCATGTATCGAAAGCACGATGGTTCTGGAGACTTGCTATTATTCCATGGGTCAGTATAAGAGGGTATTGTGGCCAAAACCGACACTCTGACATACCAACGAAGCACACTGATAGATGATAAAGCGCACAGGTCGCTATTGAAGCCAGAGCAGACATCCAAACCTCCGCTTTTGTCAATGCATGTTGCTATCATGTTTTTGCAATCGAACTGATTGCAGCAAAATCCCACTTCGCCATCTGTCGTGAACTGATAGCCTGCTCCGCAGGCCAGCGGCGAGTCTGGGAAAGTCGTCAATTCCTAACCACTTGAACTCTGGAGATCTTTACATACTGGCATCACCTCCTACATAGCCCCAAGTATTCGGTCCGGTGTCATCCTGCCGATATGCCAACTGGGCAGCTGTCGGTGCCCTTGGCTTTGGGGTAATCAGTGGATGGTCAGGCGCCGTCAATGCCAAACCAGCGAAGCATAAAAAGAGAAAGGTCGATAGCATCATAGGAAGGTACATGCTGTCTTCGTTGTCGTCTGCTATCTTCTGAGCTCGCTCGTCGAGGAAACATTGTTCTATCCTCGTTCATGGCCAAGTGGGGCATATCTATGTGATCTGCCATCGTGGTGGGATATTCCCGTTCCCCCTTTTCAGAGCCGCAGGGGCAAGCCACAAAGTATCCAAAATATAAGAATCATGCGATGTTTGATTCCTTCAAAGCGAAAGCTGGGTGCGAAACGTGAGCTGAACATCGAACAGCCACCAACACGCAGAAAAGGGGCGTGCTTTCGCTTGGCGTCGATAAGCTTCTGCTCATCTCTGGATGTGGTTTCAGCCCCAACCGGCAGAATATTGTTACACAAAAGGCGAGATGGTCAAGCGAGCAAGTCATTGGATGCGACAGCGCTACACTTTGTGCTCAACTGTGCATGGTGGAATCCAGATATAACCCAATAAGTTACATCCCGTTTTAAACTTTCTCAACACGCCAGGGAAAATCAGATGGCGGAGCTGCTTTTCCCTGATAGGCCATGCTGGCGGCTCGTACAGCTGAGTTCTGATAATACAGAAGTGCAAAAACAACATGGTTGAAAATAAGAAAATATCTACCTGTCGTAGAGGAGAGGAGAGTAGATGTCAAAGCATAGAGCAGTGAAGTTTCATCGTCTCCTTACTCCGCTACCAGATTGGTGAAAGAAAGGGGCGTTCCGAGACTCGTCCGGCTCAGATAACATGGGCTGAACGCTCTACTTTTTATAATTTCTGAAAATTGAATCCAGCTCCATTCATCGTCCGGAAATCAGGCTCATTCTCATTGATAACACGCGATGTCACAGCAGCTGCCAGGAACCATGCCTGAACGGCGACTTCGTCTCCTTTGCCTTGATGGAGGCGGGGTCCGTGGTCTCGCCTCGTTGTTCATGTTGAAGCAGATTCTATCACATGTTGAAAATCCCAATCCTTATGAGTTCTTCGACATGATAGCTGGAACTAGTACTGGCGGGTATGCGATCCGTCGTCCGTAATTCTGATCAACCGCTTGCTGATGACGATAGTCTAATCGCAATCATGCTTGGCCGTCTGCACATGAGTGTCGATGAATGCATCATGAATTATGCCAATATCATGGATGAAATATTCAAGAAGAAACGAGTTCTTCCGTTCAGCGTACGCACTGGACAGATCTCATCTCGATATGCGACAGATGTCCTCGAGGAACACATCAAAGCCATCATCGAAAAGTCCGGCAAGCCCAGGGAGGAGAGAATGAATGAGTCAAATCCAAGTTGTAAAGTGTGAGATGTAGTCCGATCCTTTGCTCATCTGTCCAACGCTAACAATTGTAGCTTTGTCGTTGCTTTGGGTAGCGAAAGTGGCACTGTATCGCACTTCACCAACTACGCCAAGCCACATGCACAGAGCCAGATTCTTGGGGACGTCAAGATATGGGAAGCCGCTCGCGCAACAGCCTCTGCACCAACATTCTTCGACCCCATCCAAATCACCTGTAACGGCTTTACCGAAACCTTCATTGACGGCGCTCTCGGACACAACAACCCAATAAATCAACTTTGGATGGAGGCCGTAGAAGAATTCGGAGACCCACTGGAATCTCAACTCCAATGCATTGTATCTCTCGGAACGGGAAGGCCTGCCCTGAAAGAGATCGGCACTTCCATGAAAAGCTTCGGCGAGACGCTGCTAGCAATCGCAGTTCAGACTCAGCGGACCGCCATCACTTTTCACAAAATGCACAAGAGCCTTGCAGACAATGGCGGCTATTTCCGTTTCAACCCTCCTGATTTGCAGGAAGTGGGATTGGATGAGTCGAAGAAGAGAGGACTCATCCAGCAAAGATGTCGCGATCATGGACAAGATCCCGATGTGGAGGATGCGATGAGGAGATTCAAGACCTCTGCGACTGTTGGAAGAAGTTAGTTTTGTTTTCTAGTTCCCTCGAATGGATCCTGACTGTTAAAGTCAACTCTTATGTTCTTCTGTCGTGCCTCTATTGCCAGGGATGATCGGAATACCTGTGCAAGTCTTGTTGCTTTCCGCTAACCATGTATAGCTCCTATCAAGCCAAAACAGTATGATGCCCCTACCATGGAGAGTGGTATCACTTTCTCTGCACTGGACAGAACTCCTCGATATATGAATCCTGGTGCAACAAGTTACTGGAGCCACTTGACTCTCGAGGGGTATCAAACATATGAGAAGATATACGAGCAATGCAGGCTGCCGAAGAAGACTGAGGGGATGGTACACAGTATGCAAGCACCTTTCTGATCGAACCTCTTCAAGTCTTGCTGACAACTGAGTAGTCAAGTCCTATCTTCATCAAATCGCAAGATCCAGAGTAATACCAGAGTTCACCGCAATTGAGACGTGGAGACGACTTCTCGGGCCAGCACAAAGATCCGGACCAGACATCTTGGGTACCGCACACCCAAAGGCTTTCGTCATGGCAGTTCTCTACATGCTTCATGTTGAACATTCCTTCAGCTCTATGAAACCCAAGCTTCCCGATGGTGAGATCGGTGTTGACAAAGACAGACGGGAAGCACTGAAGAGGTTCGCAAAATGGGTACCGTGCAAGTGTCAAGAATTATGTGGCAACGAGTGGAACTTTGCGAATGATGTCGGACTGCCCAGAGGCAATGACGAGAAGTGCAAAATTGTGACATTCCTTGCGCAAGGAGTGCTGCAGAACCTGTTTAAATCGAAGGAACTGGCGTGGCTGAATGCGATGCACGAAAGCTGGAAGCGTGTTTGATGAGGTCGGAGAAAGTGTGAAGAGAGTTGCCTATGAAAGCCCTGGATATTCATGGCGTGGTCACTGAGTCTTTGCTTTAGCATGGCGCTTGTAGTGGGGGCGGGGTATCACTGCCGAGGTGCTTATCACTGTCAAGGACAAAGCAGAGCACATGAGATCGGCACTGAGTACCCAAGGAGTTTTATTTAGTTCCCCAGAATCCGATCGGATCGATATTTCCTGAAGAGTGAGGAGAATAATTGGTGGTCTGGTAGGCTTTGCTACAGTTCCTTTGTTCCATCTGTTTTTGTTTTGTGTTGATGAACGTATTATTACTTCGAATGCACTACTAGCAGTTTTATATCGAGCTCTCAGGCAGTAAGACCGAACTTACTTTGAAATTTTCGAAGTAAGAGTCTGAAGGCCGTGTCGTACATAACTTGATTCCAGTGTGTCAATTTTAAGGTTATTGGCTTCAGCTGAGCGAGCCGGGAGCCATAAACCTCGGTAGTGACGACGATAATTCCGCGAGCTTCACTATTATTCTTACGAGCCAGTTGGCATCAATTCCGAGCCATCTTTCCTATATTGTACCAATCAAAAGAGACGACTCTGAATATCTGAGTCGGCTTGGGGAAACGGGTTGTGATTTTGTTTCAAGATAATGTTCCCAATTTAGCACTGTCGATCTAGTCGGAAGTATATCCTCAGATGCCGTGAAGTAAGCTTCGTGCTACACAATACTCCGAGGCATCAATAGAAGGAAGCCTTATGAAGTTTTGATGAACGCAAAGTGTTATGTCTACCAACGTTCAGTTCTGCTTTTGAGTTAGGACGGCATTACCTGAGCTCGACTGGGCATGGTGGAGTATTATCTACTGCAATGACTTGCCCTTGAGAGTGGACCATCAACAAATATTGCCAAAGCCTATACTAGAATGCTAGTTAAGCAGCTGCATGGCTTGATTGTCCATTTCACTTACCATTGAAGTCCTGTCGCTGCTGACCGCGCTTTTGCTTTTCGGCCCTTTCTTTTTGGATAGTCATACCTGACGCAATTTCTGTTTCAGACCTGTCTAATTTTTGGGAAGCAGACGAGATCCACAAAGAGGTTATGCCTCCAAGGCCAGACCCCTTTATTTGTACTTGATTTCACTTGATGTTGACATCGAAATTTTGGGTCGTCTCAATGCGCGATGCTTGTTTTGTGGAGATGTGAACTCGCTTAGTGGAAGTGGGCAGCAGCAGCGCCAACTTCTCCAGGGTCATCATATTTCCCCGCGACACACTCCAAATTGAATTCCACAGACCTCAACAGCTCGCTGTCACAAGTCTTTTCGGGGTAACTGACTTCCGACTTCATGTGTTTCTGTTCCTCGCATGCTCTCGCCCTACTTTATAATTAGCGCCGGAACTGGGTCACTCTTCATTGCGAGCCGAGGTTCGAATATTAGCCTGTTTGGCACGCCGCCATCATCCAATGCATCTTCATTCCTCAATGCGATCATTATATTCCTTCTCTTTCGACGTAATAACTGCCCCAAGCTCCATTTTGGTTGTATTGACGCCTCTCAAAGCACCGAGTACTCACGCAAGATTTATTCAGGCTCTGTTTATATTCTTAAAGAAGGTTCACAATGGTCACAGTCTCCACGGACAACAAGGCTTCAGCCCCAAACAACGCGAAGCCAACCTCTTTTGACACCATCCCATATGATGCTCCACTGGAAAATCTTAACACCATACTCCACAAACGAGGGCTTTCGCCTCAGACACTCCCAGCATGGGCAAAGAAAAAGTCCCAAGCAGGATCCAACTCAAAGCATCTGACTGTACCTGACGCCGAACTCAGAGGCAAGCGCGTGATCATCACAGGCAGCAACAGTGGCATCGGTCGAGAAGCAGCTCTACAAATGGCCGCATGGGGCGCGAATCTGGTACTCGGCTGCCGTCCAAATCCACCACCCCACGAGCTTCATCCTGATGCTGTGGTAGAGGAGTGCATTCAAGCAGGCAAGAAGGCTGGGAACGTGATTGAAGTTGAGTGGTGGCCTATCGACCATGCAGATCTCAAGACTGTCGATGCTTTTGCACAGAGGTGGCTGGCTACTGGTCATGCACTTGATATCCTCTGCAGTAATATCGGAATGGGTGCGAAGCGCCCCGTACCAGAGGAACAGGCGAAGAAGGGCGAGAAGTACCGCAAGACAGTTGATGGTTTCGAGGAGGTCCATTCAGTGCGTTGTCATCCACTAAAGATGTCATGTGTTCAACTGTTGCTAACGAGATCTCCCAGGTCAACTTCCTCGGGCACGTCGAGCTCATCTTGGGCCTTCTCCCCGCGCTAGCAAAGGCGTCTGAGCCCCGCGTTGTATGCACGACATCCTGCTTCCATTATCTGGGGAAGTTCGATATGCAGAACTGGAATGGCGAGAAAGACGACGCTGGCATCGGCGGGGTTCAATTTTACCAGAATAGCAAACTCAGATATCAGATCTGGCTGACCGAGCTGCAACGTCGACTGCTTCTGCACCCCGAGTTTCGCCACATCACTGTCAATGGATGCCATCCTGGCTTCGTCAACTCCGGAATCTGGTACATGCCAGATAAATCATGGATATCGTGGATTCAAGAGAAAACCACGCAATTTTTGGCATCGAGAGTCGGAATCAACTCTCAGCAAGGCAGCTTGGCTATCCTGCATGCTGCAACGAGCCTGGAAGCAGGACCGGACCCAACGATACAGGGTGTTGGGAAAGAGGGAGGAAAAGGTGGTGGACGGTATTTCAATCGGATCTGGGAGGATGAGTCAATGCCACATTGTGAGGATCCTGATTGTCGGTCGAGAGTTTGGCGCAAGGTGAACGAGGAATTGAAGCTGAGCGAGAAGGGTCTTCTAGACGTGTTAGGTATCTTTGGTACTCTGTGAATGTGTAGAACGTACTTGGGTATGCTGTTTGTAATGTATATCGTGGAGTTACGTGGGAAGTGATCTATCTTGATGTCGTTGATTATCAAACCGAGGCCCCAGAGAGATTTTCATCTGCATGCTCCTCGCGCTTTCCTACTGGTTGCCGCCTTTTACTTTTGTCGATTACAATTTCAAAAAATAATTACAAGAGCTCGAGAGAATAGGGAAAATAGAATAAAAATAAAACGAAACTCGTAAAGCGGGTGTTCGACGATCAGGTAGCCGAAAATGGCCATGGATGTAAGACTTGACTCAAACAGGGTTCGCGCCGCTGATGGTTGCTATATCGAGTAAGGAGGAACGTCGATAAGGTTGCTTGTGCCCCAAAATTATCTTAGCTTCAGTGTCGGTAAGGCAACTCGCTGATCTTGGTGTCCGGTCCACATGTCCGATTTGGTGCAACTGGAAAGGTCCCGGAACCCCACCTTGAACTTTTCGTACAACTCACCATTCGACAACTTTTCATGGTTAGGGAGATGTGTCTTGGACTCGTTGGATTGGCTGTGATCCCGAAGCGCCAATATTGCTTTCGTGTTCGTGTCAGCTAAAACATAACAGCTTCGCCGCACATCAACATCCTCGCTCACGTTATATTTCGTTCAACTTGAGCAACCCTTTCTCAAATGCAATCGCATTCCCTTTCGCCTCGACAATAATGTTTCTTCGGAAGACTCTGATCGCCAGCTTATTAGCCTCTGTTCAGTTTGCCCACGGAGACACTTCATTTCCACCTTCGGAATTGGCAAACATCAAAAGGCTGCAAGCATCCAGTCTTGCGACAGATTCAGAATGCGCTTGCAATATCTTGGCCAAACTTTTCGACAATAAATTATACGAGAATGGCTCGGAAATCTACAAAGCAGAATCAACGCATTACTGGAACGCACGAGGAACTCCCTTGCCAAGATGTGTCTTCGTCCCCACGGATCCGAATGAGGTAGCACAGGCAGTGGTGACACTAGGCTTGTGCAAATCGCAATTTGCTGTTCGTGGTGGTGGTCATATGCCTGTACGTTCATTGCCTGGATCTCAACTCCTTGACCGCCATCTTATAATCCTCCCAGGTTCCAGGCGCGGCGAACACAGATGGCGGTGTTTTGGTTGCCATGTCTAGCTTCAAGGAAATTAAAGTAGCAGATGATGAGCAGTCTGTCGATGCCGGAGCTGGACTGAACTGGCACGAGCTCTATTCAGCCATTGAACCTCGTGGTCTCATTGTAGTTGGAGGACGTTTGAAAACGATCGGTATTGCTGGCTTGACGTTGGGAGGAGGAATTTCATACTTTACCTCTAAGTACGGATTTGCCATGGTACGAAACACTACCCCATCATTATTTCTCGTCTACTAATATCTACATCAAGGACAACGTCCGAGCATACGAAGTAGTGACCGCCTCAGGAGCAATTATCACGGCCTCAGCAACTTCAGATCCTGACCTGTTCTGGGCACTCAAAGGCGGCGGAAACAATTTCGGCATCGTCACAAAATTCACCTTGGCAGCCTACAAAGCCCCCAAAGTCTCTGCCGGTCTGGCGATACATACCGAAGCCGATGTCGACAAGTACATCACCGCTCTTGCTGATTTCGCGAATCACCACGAAGAAATTGATTCGGGTGCGGGAGGGATTTTCGTCCTGCTCGTTATCCCTGGAAAGCCAGAAACGCAAGCCGTTCAGCAGGGTGTCACGGTCATGGTGAGGACTGTTCAGATCGGAGATGTGGTAAATCCTGCTGTTTTTGAGAACTTCACATCGCTGCCACATGTGTTCTCCCAATATACTGTGAGCAGTCTGGCACAGTATGTAGAGCCACTGGACTCAGCCTACCAGGCAGGAAGGTGAGTTTCGCTCCATTTTTGGGCACTGATTTCGAGACTGACGCGCACAGTGAAATCTTTGGCACTCATTCAATGCTGGTAGACGAAGCTGCCATACGTCGAATGTGGGACACTTTCAAAGAAGCAACGGAAAAGATGAAGCATATCCAGGGCTTTTACACCGCCTTCACCTTCCAACCAATATCTCAAAGTGCAGCCAGGATCGCAAAGACCAATGGAGTTGGGAACACCTGGGACATCGACGACAGCAAGCCGTACTTATGTGAGTCCAGTGAAACCGTAAACTTCACCAGAAGCTCGCTGATCTAAAGCAGGGTGGATTATTTCCACACATTGGGCCAACTCATCAGATGATGCCGAAGTCATTGCTTGGCAGAAGAATATCCGCGAGAAATTGCATGCCATGAATGTCGAGGCGGGCGTTGCACTAGATTTCGTGTACATGAATGATGCAGCCGATGACCAAGATCCATTCGCAGCATTGCCGCCGGCAAATTGGGAGAGGCTGAAGAAGATCCGAGATCAGTATGATCCGGAATTCGTGTTCACGGATCTTGTGGGTGGATTCAAGCTGGATGGCAACAGTGCATCGAGAGAGTGGAAGAAGGACGAGCTGTGAGCTCTTCTTGGAGAGAGGCTATCGATGATGAACAGAGAAGTCGTGTAATCCCACAGATTTCTCCAGATCTGAAGGTGGAAAATGACAAGGTCCCAAATGGGAAGTCCACGAGCTGGCAAAGTCGCTGTGTGAAGCCAGCTCAGAAGCCCGACTCACCGGAGGACTGCCTACCGTAGCAAATATCGAAGCTGTTTCAACAATATCAGAGTCGTCTCAGATTACACAATCCACAGAACATCCTTCGATAAGTGCTTTGACCTGTTGCTATCAGGATAGGCGCTTAACCATTGGTCCACATGCACCTCAAAACCAACAATAAGCGAGGTCTCTCAACGACGCACTGCACCAAGTCCCATGATTTCACCGTTGCTTGTTCTCTTTATTCATACCTTTCCAGTATTCGATTTTCTTCATTCTTTTGCGCTCAAAGGCTTTTGACCATACACAACAACATACGGATAGTACGCATGCTGTTTCCGATTCTTGATATCCTTCCTGACCCCCGCAAAGAAAACCGTCGACTCCTCTACTGACCACCCCAAGCCCTTCTGAAAAACCCTCGTGCTGATCCCCTCCAAGTTCGAAGTTAAATTCTCCTGCTCGAATGCACCCACCAATCTAAGTCGTGGATCTTTCGCCCATGGACATGTCGGCATCTTGAAAATAGTCTCGGTCACGCCTTCGAAGCCGGCTTCTTCGAACCACTTTTTGTAGTGGATGGGATCTTCTAGCGGTGTTCCGAAGGCGGTTGCGGCTGCGCGGAGGAGCCGGTCGTATTCTTTGAATTGACTGGTTTCGGGCATGGTGCCATCGTCGCAGTGAATTGTTCCGTTGATATTCTGGAACTCCAGCCATCCGCCTGGCTTTAGGTGCCTACACGAAGGGTCAATTTACCAGTCCCTACGATGGCTTAAAGACGTCACCGACTTGTAGCATTGCTTGATGAGACGGGGGAAGTCTCGGATGCAGAGGAGAAGATCTCGAGAGAAGATGTAATCGAAACTTTCTAGCTGCCAAGTCCACGGCTGCTCGATGTCGTCGATCTCAAAATGACAATTTGGTGCGGTCCTAGGTAACTTAGCGGAGATCAGATTCCATACGTCACGCAACGCACCATTTTGGCTGAATCGGAGCAATATCGACACCCGTTACCTGCTGGTTGTTAGAAATGCTTCTTCATTTGCAGGAGCTGTAATCACATCTGCACTAGGATTCGCATCCGCAAAATCGATACTCCAGATTCCTGGAATCCCACATCAGCGGAAAAATTCGAAGGACGCGACAGTCATCTCACCAGTCCCACAAGCCAAATCCAGCACTTTCTGCGGATTATCCGGAATTGGCGCAATCCATCGCTTCTTATCGAGAAGGATGAAATATTTGGCATGCGCCATATCAATTCTATCCATCTCCTGCTCGTCCATCGGTGCGCCATACTCTTCATAGCACGTGTCAGATTCCCTTCTTCTTTCGTAGCGAATTATTGGTGGGGCTAACCCTCTTTGCCGTACGATGCGTACGTCCTTCCATTTTCCTCGACTCCTTGCACGATGCTAGAAGACAGAGATGCTAAAGAGCTGTCTCCTCCAGTGTCGGCACCCTGGGAAAGGTCAGAGAGAAGGCTTGATCAGGAAGCACATGTCAGATTCAGACCTCATCACTGAAATCATCATCGTAAGCCTCGATGATATCAGTCGGCGGCTCGACCGGCTCCGGATTCTGTGTGGTACACATTGTACTTCAAAAGTCGTGAATGACTTCCCCAGAGCTCCAAAAAGAGGCGCATTAGTTCGTCACGAAGGAAGAAGTCCAGACTTTAAATGCGCGTTTTAATTATGTGGATGGGATGTGGCAGGGGGGCGGGGTAGTGGAACGGCATTCTCTGCAAGCACAGGGGCATCTCCGACTCCATACATCCCACATTATAGGACTTTGATTGGCGAATATACACGACACAAAGCAGTTAGTGGATTGCCCGACTTGATTGCATCCCGGATCGAACCGCTGCCATTTTCCTAGTGGACCTGTCAAAACGTGGCGTGACGAACCATAAGTTTGAGCTTCCAATTGGCGGTAAGTGTCCATGCTTCAACGCTATCCACTTGGCTGCTTTAGTTTGATTTTGAAAGCGTTCCCTGGATATGGATGCTTGCATTATACACCCTTATTGGGACAAGACACCTCGGTTAGTGGGCTCGGACGGAAACATGTCCACAAACATCCAAGTGCAATTACGATACACCCCAGTACATGAGAGGTTCCTTGCTCGTGCGGATGACGCAGCTTAAACTTTCCCGACAATCCATCTCACCATCATACCGTAACCTTACCTCGTACCACCCGAGAAAGCGAACACAGACGACAATGGCAGCTCCCGGTCCAAATGCAGAGCTTATTGCTGCAGCGAGTGAGTTCGCAGCTGCGGTCAAGGATTTCAATGGCGACCCAGTCAGGCAGCGTCAGCTGTTGAAGGAGGCTGACAGATTGCGCCTATTGTTGGAGACTCCAATGGATACGCTTATGAAGCAATGGGAAATGAGCCAATGCATCGCGGCTATGAACTTACTAGTCGAACTTGATGTTCTCGAGGCCATTCCTAAGGAAGGATCCATCAGCTCGAAAGACTTGGCTGCAATTGTCAAAGTCGACGAGTCTGCCATAGGTGGGGCTATCTGTGAATGGATTTAGATGCTATTGATAACAAATCTATAGCTCGAGCCTTGAAGCTCGTCGTGATAAACGGTATTTGTGTCGAGCCAACACCAAACACATTTGCCCTCAATGCCAATGCATTTGTTTTCCTCAAGGGTGTGGCGAGGGAGTTCTTCCAATTCATGATCGACCAGACCGGACCATTCTACAAACTACCTGAGTACTTCCGTACCCACCAGCAGGAAGACTTGTATGACTTAAAGAAGTCACCATATGCCTGGGCAGTTGGTCTCGAGGGCAAGGATTATTATGAAGCAATTTCCAGCGACCCGAAGAAACTGCACAACTTCAACTTTACGATGGCAACCTCAGAAGCCGTCACGCCGATCTTGGGCATGTTCCCATGGGCAAGCATGAAAGAGCAGGTCGAAGCTGATCCTTCCCGGCCCTTCGCTGTTGATATCGGAGGAGGAAGAGGTCAATTCCTCAAGGCCATCCAACAAGAGGCACCGAACGGATTTGGCGCCAAGATGATTCTCCAAGATCGACCAGATGTTCTTGCTTCCTTGACAGAAGATGACATCCCTGGAATTGAGAAGATGCCATATGATTTCTTCACCCCACAGCCAGTCAAGAGTAAATTTTCATCCTCCCGATCTCCTTCCATACGACTGTTATTACTTTGCTGACCCATTTCAGATGCGCATTTGTATGTCATGCGCCGCATTCTCCATGACTTTTATATTCCAGTTTGCAAAGATCTCGTGAAGAACATTGCCAGTGCCATGGGACCGACATCACGATTCATCATCGCGGATATGATCATGCCAGACAAGGTGGAAATGGGAACTGAGGTCACACCATACTGGATGGATTTCAATTGTAAGTCGAGCGGATTCTGACATAATAACAATACACTAATACTTATAGTGATGATGTTGAATGGTACGGAGAAGTCGAAGGCGCAGTTTGAGGAGATCTTGGATGCTGCTGGTCTGGAGATCGTGAAGATTCACCCATTTGCCTTTGGATGTCACGCAAACATTGAGTGTCGATTGAAGGCCACCGCATCATCATGATGAGCTGGAGAGCTCAGGAGCTAGAGTCAGAGACTTTGTATTCATTCAGCTTTTCCTGATTTGGAGAAGTGAAAGATCATGTGCATAATTTCAATATGGCCAGGACACGCATCAAATTTGTTTCACAATAAATCGATTCATCTTCTCATTGAGCTTTTGGTTTGCTTGAGGTAAAGACAAACAAGAGATCATTAAACGATAAATGTCAATTGACGTGCTTTAGACGAAGACTGATACATGTTCATGTGTTCCACGTCCGTCACGTCCGTCACGTCCTCTAATTTCTGCCCCGAAAGTCAATCTCCCTGGGAGATTGACTATCTCAATGATTATCTGGACTGGATTACCACTTTCAACCCACCTATTGTCTTTGCACTAGCATAGATAAATAGCCGTGTCGCTTATGAACACTTTCAGCGCGATGTAAGTCGCATGTCGAAATGACGATGCGCGTAAATATGAGTTTCGCGCTACATTTGCTGTTCTTCCATCACCTATACGTGTACACCCACTTCCTAAGCTCGCCTACATAGGAGATTTGAAGAGAAAAGGTTCGAGTTCCGACAACACCCATATTTCTCGAGCCACACTCGAGAACTTTAGCACGTAATTTTCAATTCCCTTCATACTTCCCAGGGTAAGCACTGACGTCGAACAGTGTTTCTTTCTCGACAACGACAAACGCCCTACTAAAATAAAGAGAGGATCGAATCATCTATGACAGTGAGGAATCATCAGCCCCATCCTCTCGATAAACCATCAACACAACGAAGAACTCGCCCATCATGCCCACACGCATCATAGAGTCAAACCAGCGAGGGACCAGCGAGCCACCATCGGAAAGCGACCACCCGACTGCCCCAGCTTGACGGGATGTGAGACAGAGACCGAGACCGATCTTCAACTTCCCATCCTCCGCCATTCAATAATATAGCACAGGCTGTTCGCGATGTGGTTGACCGGGCACCGGTGGCCAGCGATAACGAGGCGGATGATCCAGGTCTGGCAAGAGCAGCACAGCTTCGCAGTCTCGCGCGACGTCGAGAGCAAGTCCAATCGCAGATCAAGACCGTCAAATCCGCCCAGACTGCCACGAAGGTCGTCCCGAGAAATATCCAGTATCCGATGTATCCTTTAACCTTGAACACCCGTAAGTTTAGGCCCGATGTCACGTCTGGATTTGGCCTTAGCTAATGCGCAACAGCATCTGTTCCTCATCCTCGCCGCGGTACGCCGCCTGAGCATCTCGCGTGGCGTGCTTATTGAGGGCAATTCCGAAATGAGCTGCACTTCCAGCAGGTTCGACTTTGTGGCTCTCCCTGCTGCAATGAAAAGATATTCCACTTCAGATAAACAACAGGGGTCCAGGGTAATCTGTGCGATGGGTAGAGAGTCTTCACATGGGATCCTGGGAGTGTATTGGTCAATAGGCGCAATTTGGGAGCAGGTCACACTAAGTGTCGGTTGGAGTGTCCTGTAGACAGCTACCCAGGCTTGAGTGAACGAGTAGCTCTTTCAAGGAATGAGTATTTCCAATCAACTTCTTGGTCAATCAAAAATCGTGTTTCAGATTGACTTCTCGCAATCCGGTCGTTGACGCGTGGGGAACTGCCGAGAATCGTGAAGCCATTTATGATCATGCATGTTACAGCACGACTGTCACCCCTTGATATCAATGTTGAAGTGCATGAAGAGAGCTTAAAGACCTCCACTTTGATTGTATTCAGTTGATTCCAAACACAATGTTGGGAGCTTATCATCCAAGACTGGAGGAAAACGAGGCCCGAAAATCCCATTTTGGCTTCGAAGTACGAACGAGAGGTATTTGTGTCTAGTCACCACTTCTGACCAGACCAGCATGGGAGATAGATAGTTCTCAGGTAGATTTTGTAACTAAGATGTGTGAGGAAATGCCCTGTCGTGTATTGAAGCTGCATTTCAGCTTCAAGAAAGCCCAGTAGGTCTAAGCTCCATGTTTTAGGCTCGCTTAAGTCAAATCCAAACAATGCTAACGATAACCACTATCCCGATTTTTTCTTCCCACCACAACAACACCGCTGACGCGACACACAAAGGCGACTCTCAACTGGATCGACAGCAGATATGGGCCTCCCCTTGTTCAAGACTCCGATGGAGGATAAGCTGCCTACACAAGAGTAAGTCGTCCTCAAGACGTGATTGACCCGATCTCGAGCTCCGCTGATGACTGCCAAGCAGCGTCGTCGTCAATGCTATTGACACTTCAAGTATCCCAGCAGTTGCACCAAGCTCTAGAAATGAGAGCTCACCTGATATCCTCGGTCGCGTAGCGCAGCATACCCCTCGTACACATCATTGGAGCTTTTCGCAACCAGTCACAGCCAGCCTCAACGGTGCAGGTCGCCCTGCACGGGAATACGCCCCATCAAGCAGATCCAGCAGCCCAAATGACCATTACCGAGGCCAACAACCAACTTCAGCCCGAGACGCCTGGCAGATAATCGATTCTCGTCCAAGGAACGCAATATCAGGCACCGACTACGTCGAGAGAAGACTCAGAGAGGTGATTGGACACGAGGTGAATCGGCTCTCTACGTACCTATACACACAGACAGGAGGAAGCGCCGTCGAAGAGGACAGACAAGTGATGATGGATGCTGAGAGCATGATTGAGCAAGTTCACCAAGACTTGAGACGTGTGGTTGATGCGCGGATGGGATCGATCATTCGACCAGGTTGGTCTGGCAACACAGGCACTCCAGCAGTCGCGGAATCAAATTCTCGTGAGCAGTGGCATCCTGTACGACTAGCAAGCTCTGATTTGTTCATTCCTCCAAATATACCCGGAACTCCAACCGATGTCAACCGTGATCTTCCTGGTTCGTACAGTCGTCTTGGTCGTAAGTACTGCCAATTATCACTACTATTCGTGGGTAATGCTGACTTCATGTCTCCTAGCTTCTTCAGCCTCCACCGCGCAAGTTGTAGCGAACATCGAGCTACCTCACCATGCTGATCGAGCAGCCACGCCACCTATTCGAAGTGCAGCTCCCAGCCCACCAGCTGTCGCTGGACATGTTCGCGGTCGACACAGCCCTCCATCATGAAATCATTCAAGCCTTGAGACTAAACAATTTTCAGGCTACAATGTGCTTGATGGCGGAAATGTAAGGATGATGATGCTTGGAGTTTGTTTGGAAATTGGACGGGTATTCATGGCGCAGTGCTTTGGGGGATTATCTGTGTCGACCACGACTTTTGCTTCATGCCGATAGTTGGTAGATCAGAGCTGAATTGTGATCTCAATTGTAGGGTGTTTGGTACATTCCTGATGGATTGGAAGTTGAGCTACGGAGGGTTCCGATGGTTTGGTACCAATACTGGTCAATGAAGTAAGTAAGACTGTACGGTCATTTCAAGGAATAGATATGTACACAGTGTAAAGCTCAAGTTCGCCTCATCCTACTTTCATGTGCCATGATTAATTCTTGTAGTGATGCCGTGATGTCAGATTGTACTTGTCTAGTGAAGGGCAGGCCAAGTCTCAACCACCACGCATCCAGCGCAGGCAAGAGTACTTAAGGATATAGTAAATTCATTGCGGTATTTGAGAGACCAATGCCTTCGTTTGCACCATCATCAAGCTTCTCCTAGATTTCTCGACAGTAAATTATGTCATGGAGGCCATTTCAATTTCACGTGTTTGCTTGCCCTCGCTAATTCGACTAGTCAACAAACCCTTGCACCACCACATCGCGAAACCATTTTCCTCCGTCACCTCAGGGCCTCGACAACACCGTCGATCTTTCCAATATTGCACCATTTACTCATTACAGGACTATCAAGATGTCCATTCTAACTCCTCGCCAGCAGCCACAAGGACGCGCAGCAAGCGTCAGCGATATCTGGTACCTCAGCTACGATGTCCCCAGCTTGAGCCACATTGCTGGTCATGGTCCCGCACGCCAGGAGATCGAAGTCCATGTACATCAAGGAGCTAGCAGCTTCCGACTTGCCAACATGCGTTCTACGGCGAATCAACATCCACGTCCTCCAACCCGTCGTAATGACTATGGTAGAAGTTGGCCTTGGACGCGTACCGGTCAAGAATGGGACGAGTCTATTATCGAAATCAGCGCAGAAAGATCCACTCTGCAAGACAACAATCATACTGCAACCGACTCACCTTCAGGAGCACCAGCTGGTCCTCATGCATCTGATGATGCTCGAAGAACAGACACTGCTACGGGAAGGCCTACAAGAAACATGGTAGTCAACCTGACAACAGCTGAGGACAGTCCATCATACAGACAGTTTCTAGCCCGGATCGCAGCTGATGAACGAAACACACGGGCTGCGATCGCAAATCGCCGCAATGAGCAACCAGCAACTGCCAGGCCTGTCGACGACCAGACACCAATTGTTCAGTCCAATAATTACTTTGAGTCTTTCTCGCAGAGAAGCCTCGGACAAAACAATGAGACGCCTATGCCATCAAATGCTACTGGCACAGGAAGCGGGGGTGGACTGCTGCGTAGTGCTGCTAGACCGCGGTATGATCGCAGCCCTCCAATCATGGGGCAAGGAACATTCAACAGCCTTGAACCGTTCCTCGAAGAGATCCATCACAGCCCCCAGGCAATCAACCAGGACGATCAACCTGTCCCCAGACCAAGGCTTCCAACATTCATAGAAGAAGCAAGAGGACAAAACCTTTATGGAGCATCCAATCTCATCTACCCAGATCCAGGCGATGGCGAGCCGTTTGTGCTTCAGGATCTCCTCCCGGTAGACGTCCTCGCTCTGATTGCCGCAGATCCAGACATCGACACTCGTTCGGTATATGATGACATCGCATGGATTATCGAGGATGAAGTTCCACACCTTCGAGATTACCGATACCGCCTTCTGTCAGGTGGTACTGTCGGTGTGCGTCAACCACCAGCCGTTGTCGAGGAGGTCTCTAGGAGAAGAGCTGGACATGGGGATGTTGTAGAAGCTGCTGATACTGTGCAAGATGAGGCTGACCAAGCTGTCCTGGCCGAAGTCCTTACTGGCCGACTTGCACTCCCAGCCGAGGTTGAACTCCCTCCCCCTGCTTCAATTCATCTCGGATCTGCTGCCGATACGCCCACAGCTGATGCCATCAGTGCCATCGACGACGAAATCGCTCAAACTTTACGACACCGATTGGAGCTCCCAGCTGGAACTGATCAGCACCGTGCAGCTCGTGCAATTACAGGTAAGTAATTCTGCCATCTCGCAAGCTTCATCATCCCATCTCGAAATTCAAGTGTCTAGATTCAGTAGGAGGAGTTCTGATGTACGTGCAGGGAACAGCAATATCCTCCGGGACGCGCCCCATGCCTCCTACGAATCCGAGTCCGACGACTCCGAAATCTCAGATAACGTGAGCCCGGTCTCAGTTAGTTCAATCTCGGTCGGTGAAAGCGATTATATTGATGGTTTCAGAGATGTTCCGAGAGGTAGAATGGGTTGTTCATGCCCGGAGTGTAATGGCAGGTTCTCGTTCTTGTGAAGGAAGTGGTTGCTAAATCTCTCCCGGATATTTGGCATGCCGCGTAGATAGATCCATTGATACTTGGGCGTCGGATGGATACTATGAGACGCGGAAAGAGCGTTCAGTTAATAGACCGAGGGAATGGGTTTTTATTTTCTTGAGTACAGAAAAGCAGGCGCCAAGATAGAGTTCTTGCTGTAGAGTACAAAGTCAAGAAGGCAGAAGTTTCGAAAGGACATTCGAACGAAAAACAGACTTGTTCTGTTGACCTATAACGTTGTGAGTAGCATGAAGAAATTTGGTAGACCAATTCATGAATGATTTCCGGGACTCGACTCGACTGCCCATTAATATCTCGAGGTGTCTCCATCCTTGCTCGTCCAGCTGCCATCGTTATATTGTTACGTACAGAGATATCTGGTACTCTAAACCCATGATTCTCATCAGTTCTTTTGGAAAGACTTGACATCTGAGCATGAAGCAGAATTCCACACTTGCTTTCTGTTGCACATCGTCCTTCGTATCCGGACCTTATAGGTCCCGCCGAAGACCGAGATTTGCCTCTGGTGCCTGGTCAAGTACATTCCAAACACTGACATATTAATAGACGGCAATCATCGTATGCATTCACCCTGGATCGAGCAATTTGTTGCACATCGTTCTATATACCGGAATGCCGAGACCAGTTCTCGGTGGGTTGTGAAAGCCCGAGAAGCACGAAACTGCGCTGTCTTGGTCCGAGAGACAGGTTGAAGATAACCTGTAGTAGAGTCAGGGCTTATCAAGATTCACTTGACGCTGCCATTCTGCAACTTTGTTGCATGTCGAGCGTCAAGTTGATTTCGAATTCTCTTCAAGTCAGCCTAAGTCTGACAATTGTGAACAGAAAGTGCCAAGATCCTCACTTCGGTCGAGTTTTTCGGGGATTTGGGAGAGCAACCACTAATTGATCTTTCCCGGGCTCGTTCGGGAAGAGGGAGGCCATGTAACCGGTAATCCGGTGCGACTCATGCAGCTTTATGTCCGATCCCGTCAAACGTCGCGGCCCCGAGCAGTCGATTTCATGGTTGAAGAATCGGCCATAATTTGCTTTTGTTCGCCTCTAGACCTCTATTTGTGTACATGGGTTTTCAAGTCAAACCCAATTCTCGCTATAAACAGCGCTTTTGTTGCACATCGCAACCATATCTCCGTAGAGCCCGACGCTCTCGCATTGTTTATAGCGGACTTTACTTCCATACCCACCAATTCCTTCTAGCGAAAAGCGAGAGGCGAGAGAGGCGAGGCGGGTGAGATTTTGAATCAGATCCGAGATCTCTTGTAAAGATCTACTTACAGAAAATTATAGATCTACCAATCGCAACGGATAGAGCACAAATACCTGAGTATGCTCAGGTTGTTGACTGGCAAATATAGTAGTAGTAGCCGCAAAATTGATAGATTCTCTCATGGAAAGCTGCGGGGTTAAAAATCCGGCTCGCGAATGAGCTTGCTTGACTTACTCTACCCTTCTCAGAATGCCTCTTATGATATTCAACCACGTCGAATTGAAGCTTTTTGTTGCACATCGCATCCATATCTCCGTCGCACAACTGTTCCTGCATCTACTTCATTCCGCACGCAGGGCATTCATATCTCCATCCCATCCTCCGCACACCCCGCGCTATCCGAAATCCGAGGCGGTCCGTAGCGTCGGGCTCGGGTCCTACATCACAACCGCCACATTCCACACTAACCAGCCATTCATCCAATCCCGCAATCTGTTTACTAATACCCTCTTTCAATGTAGAAAGAAAAGTAAAGTTTTGTTGCACATCTGCATATAAAGCCCGTCGCCGAAGAAGGCCGATGGGCGGAGATGGGAGCCGACGGCTGTGACTTAAAGCCGATATGTGGATGTTAGCGAGGCGGCGTTAAGAGTTACACGGAGAGGAGCGGACGCCGTGGAAGAGCGATGGCTGGAAAGTGAGGCGAAATTGCTCAAGGAAATTGAGGTTCGGAGAAGAAGCCGATAGTTTGAATCGGAGTTTGCAAGGGCTAGTGGATGATGTGAGATGTGAAAGTGAGATCAGATCCGTTCGCGGTTCCGCGGCGGAGATGGACCTGGACCCAAACGGAGCAGGAATGCGAGGAAGACGGGGTGAGACGGCCAAGTGCGCCAGCTGGGAGAAATCAATCATAGAAGACCTTACAGATCGAGGCTGACGATGATGATTAGTCACCTCGAGGATGGTCAGAATCAACTTCGAGAACTGGCGTGTGCAGTAGTGAACCGTGAAAAGTAGTCTACTGCATCTCGTGATCCATACTCGCTCGCGAAAAAGAAACCTTTTGCGCAACAAAATTCTGACAGTACTCTCGATGGAAAGTGTCGTACTGGAATGCCAATTGTCAAAGTTGGGGGATGTCCTCCTTATCGAGAGCATGGAGTGACCCCGCCATTCTTGGAAGCGGATGAAATAAAAACCCGTAACCGAGCTTCATCGGCCAAGAAAGTCAATGCTGTACCATCACAGCGGATATCATGATCTTGGCGGACTATCAACTTTACATAGTAATATGACTACTTGCGAATTTATATTACAGATCAGACCGAAATTGGCTATCATTATGCTTATAGGGGAGTTTTTGATCCTCCGCGTCGGCGGAAGTTAAGGTGGTCGCGTTGTATAAGAGAAAGACGGAAAAGGCGTATCCTTATAAGAGGGTTATCTTGCTTGACCGAAAGAGCTATTCGTCAGTCTGAGACTGTACACAGTTGGTTGAAGATTGATGGATCCGTCCGAGTTCTCGGCGACGGCGAGTAGCTTGGTTGGAGTCGACACAGTCACAATCGTGGGATGTCGGTCTGTATTCCTACTTGAGCCCAACCAAAAGAGCGACTTGGACCAATGAAATCGAGAAACTAGGGCTGAGAAGACCATTTTGTTCGTTGAAAGATGTACTGGCGATCCAAAGGACGCATATCGAATGCCTCCGTGTCCGACGTGGAACTCAGATTCATGATGCCGACGGTGAGATTTTCGCAACGTTGCCGCTCGACGATTTTCTCGGAGTCTTCGCATTAGGGATGGATCTACTTCGATTTCCGAATCAAATCCCGCGTCTCTGTAAGAGAGATGTCAAAATATCGAAGCCTCAGGATGAAGGAGTGGTAACCACTTAGGATGAACAGCCGAACGCGAAGGAGTGACCTGATACAGAGGGCATTCAATACAATGGGAAGACAATATGGAATAAATTTTTGTCGGTATTCAGAACAAGCAATATGTCTACGGAGAAGGAGAACCTATCTGTCACAACATCAAGATCTGAACAATGATAAAGTTACAATAAAACCGTCGCAACTACGAACTGACTCTCTTCCACGGCCGAATCCATTAAACATCAAAATCACGGGGACCAGTCTCTTTAAGCAAGAATTTCGTCTCACAACCAACCGCCGATCTCATACATTCTTCTCAGCTCGTATCCCCAATTCAGATATTCGGAGTCCGACCCGCATTATCTGATTGGACAACAGGCGGCTTCGGGGGTTTGGCACGCCGCTCGGAAACCGAGCGAAAAGTGCGACGAGCAACAAAATCTTGATTGAAAGCCATGATTAGTATGGGAGGAGAGGCAGAGCGATGATTGGATCGTGTGGTACTGATAAGATTGGCTGGAGGGATTTGAGTGGTTGGAGGGATTGATATTGGAGTGGCTGGTATTTACGGGCGCGGAAGGTCGCCGAGCGGCCGCTGGTGATGGCGGGGTAGAGTTACGAGGGAGAGAGCGTGTAGGATATTTTTTTTAGATCATTTGATCTTGTCAAGCAGCTGCAATGTGCTACCGGTCATCCTACTTGGACAGGTACGTAATTTCGAGAAATGAAATCTCCAGATCTATCAGGCATTCCATACGACAAGCGCTTTACAGCAGTTCAACCACCGATGGGACAGGTAATTCCCATCTATCCTTATTTTTACCCCTCCTGAAGCGAGACTATCACCAGCCAAACAACAACCCCAGCCCAGCCGGATGTCGGAAGCCGCTCAATCCCGAGCACGGAAACCATGGCACCGATGGGAGCGGGACGAAGCGCATTTTATAGATATATCATTCCTATCCAGCCTCTTGGGGATTTTGGATTTGAGTCGAAGGATTTTCTCTGCATATCACGAGAATCTGATTGGATGGTTCGGGGTAGGACGGTCGTAAGTGAGGGGTATAGGTACAGTGCGAGTCTGTGTTCGCCGAGATGGCAAGGACGGATGCTCGGATTTTGAAATGCCGCTGGATTCTGCGATGTGCAACAAATCGAAGTGGTGGAAATATGATAATTAATCAAGTGAAGTATCTTTTATATGTTGGTCTATCATAGAACTCTCCGATACATAAACCCGAGCAAGAGACCTGAGAGACGTCCTAGTGCCTTGTTGTTGATGTGGCTCAAGAAGTTTCTTACTATGCACCCGCACCACTCCTTCACGCCTTGTTGGTAGCAAGAGCTCCCTGGATGGCGAATTGTGTCGAAATCCCGGCTGCCCTCTGTGTTGAGTTCAAGTTCTTTACCAGCGTCATCTGGTAACATGTTGCACTACCTTGCCTTGAAGCAATAACACTAGCAGCAAGGAAATAATTCCAGATCTGTATGCCATATCAGCCCCTCTTCAGTTTCCCCAAAACAATGGACAGAATCGAACAACTCACTCTGAACCATCTTCCACCATACTTTGCCTCAACCTTCTCTCTGTTTCCTAGCCAATTCCTGTACCATCTCCACAAAGTCGCCGAGTAATGTACCCCAATAGTATCAATACTCTTGAGCTCAAACCCCGCACTTTCAATTCGATCGACATAGAACCCCAATGGCGTCGATGCATCAGCCCCAGGAAACACATACTTACTCATCAGCGTCAAACCCCACACCAAATCCTCAAACTGCCATGACTTCCTCAGTCCAGATAACTGGAACACAAACACGCCATCATCGTCCAGAAGATCGTAAACCTGTTTACAGAATGCCCCAAAGTTCCTCACCCCGACATGCTCAGCCATCTCCAGACTGACAACTTTATCATACCTTAACTTCGGTATATCCCTATAATCCATACACAACACCTTACTCTGCCCTTCACTGATCCCATCAGCCGCCAAACCCCTATTCCCCCACTTCGTCTGGTTCCGTCCCAGAGTAACACCTGTGACATGTGCACCATAGTTCACACTGGCAAATCGAGCAAGTGTTCCCCACCCGCAGCCGATATCGAGAAGTGTCTCTCCGGATTTCAGGCCAAGTTTCTTGCAAACTATTTCCATCTTGTTGTCTTGAAGTTCTTCGAGCGTTTCTTCGCGAGATAGGTCGGAGATCATGCCAGATGTGTAGACCATTCGGGGACCGAGGAACCAGGCGTAGAAGTCGTCGCCGCGATCGTAGTGTCCGCGGACTTGTTCTTCATCTATTCGACAATCCCAGCACGTCAGTGTTCAGAGTTCGTATTGGGGACCTCTGATGAGTGAGAGAAGAGGAAATGCAGGCAAAGGGAGTGGAGCGAAGGACGACTGACCTTGAGATCTCGTATGAAGTATCAACTCAGGCACAAAGCTCAACAGGAAGTACTTGAAGAAGCCAAACGTCAACCTGAAATCAGCCCAATCATGTCTCCACTCCAGAACCTCCAACACATCACCATTGAACTCCACATCTCCATCGAAGTACTTCTCTTGAAGAATCTGGATAGGTATCTTATTCCTTCCCTTATACCTTTCTTTGTCTTTTGCGTTCTTGAAGGTGATGTAGCTTTCGATTGAGCGACCGGGGAGTTTGACTTTCGTGTTTCTGCGGGGCGTGAGGATCGAGGAGAGGTACCAGAACGTGGCAAGGAGTGGGAAGGTTGTCAACAGGGCTATGGGGAGGAAGGAGAGGAGGCTTCGGTTGAGTAGGATGGTGAAGATTGTTGGGACGCTGAGGAGGAAGGTGACGAGGTAGAGGTTCGAGAAACCTTCCCGGCCTGGACCATCAGCTGGGAGGACGCCAGTGTGAATTGACGGAGACTGTAGAAGGAAGAGGTGAGTCTAGGTCGAGCAAGGTGAAGATTAAATCAGAGTATGATCTTACTGATACGACATTCACACCACAACTCCTTTCCAAGGCCAGTGTTTTAGGTGCTTGAGGGGATGTGGTGATGAAATCGATGTCACTTTCGGGCGGGCTTGGTTTGGGGTCCATGATGAGAAAATTGTTGATTCTTGACTTGAATAGAAGTAGGGAAGGAGGATACTCATAGCCTTATATACAAATGGCCCATTTCAACTCCATTCTCTATCTCCTCATCAACTCCATCGACTTGTTACCCCCAGCAACCACACGCTAAGCTCTTCTCGGCCAAGAAGTGCGATGGAATCAAAACAGTCTCCAAGCCAAGATATCACAGACTGCCGTGACCGTGCCTCTCCAGGCATAAATAGAGCACAGATTGGATCTGGTTTTATTCTGATCTGACGCGTTTTGGGAGACGGTTAATTGCTGTTCCAGATGAAGCTAAACCCTTTTCGGGCAAAAAGAGCGATGAGACAAGCGAGTCTCATCGTCTGAAAAGGGGGGGCCGCTAGCGCGGGGTATTTTCAACAACTGCCATTCCTCCTCGTTGATCCTCAGCAATCACAAGCTTCAAATGTACTGCGAGTGTTGATACTCAATCGCGCCAAGTGGGAGTCTTCCAGTGTAAAAATCAGAAGTCCGCAAACTCAAACAATGTCGGAAGCTCGGCGTCATAAATCCCGCGCCGGGTGCCAACAATGTAAACGTCGGCGAGTGAGTTTATATTTATATCCCAGAGCCAGGCGAGCACGCCAAAATATCCCATCCACTTGCCTTGCTGATACTTACACAGTCTAGGTAAAATGCGACATGGGTATGCCGGGATGTAACCAATGCCGTCGCCAAAAACTCCAATGCCCAGGCTACCAAAAACCACTGAAATGGGTCAGCGATGAAGCTTCTTCATCATCACGAACCCCAAAGCAGACCCTCCCGTCTCGGACATCAGAGTCCCCATCAACAGCCAGAACATCACGCTCAACCTCCGGAAGCGGCTCCTACATCTCAGGATCCTGCCTTGGTGAACCCCTCCACGATGACTCCACCGCCCTCATCCACCACTACTTCACACGCGTCTGCCGCATAGCAGGCTGTTTTGACTCCCCTTTCTCTCCCTTCCGTATCATACCTCCTCTCATCCTCAGCACCTCCAAGCCCATCTTCCTGCTGCTGCAAGCCTCTTCCGCCGCACAGCTGAGCCGGCAAACCCCCTCCATGCGCGTCAAAGCCTTGCATCTACAAACCGAAGCCTTCTCCGCTGTACGCGACGAGATCGGAACCCTGATGAGCGCGGGTGGAGGATTTGGTGTCTCGGATGAGTTGATGCTCAGTTCGATCTTTGCGGGATTGACAAGTGCGTGGTACGATGTTAATGACATAGGACAAAGTCATGTGTTTGGGAGTCAGGTTTTGTTGTCGTTGTGGTTGATGGGGAGAGTGGGGCAAAGATTGAGCTATCAGCAGACGTTCATACTCGGTGCGTATGTGTACTGGTTTATGATTTCGTCGTTTGCGGCTGGGGATCCGTGGCAGTCGTTTTGCTATCAGGAGGCGCTGCAAGGAACGCTGGCGACCTTGGATATGTGTCGCGATGTTGTGGATGATGAGGATGTACCGGAAGGAGAGAGCAAAGTGTACCCGCATCCGCTTACGGGCTTCTCTAACGAAGTCTGTCTGGCGGTTGGCAAGGTTGGGTCGTTGTGTCGACTATACTACAACTCCACAGGTGACAGGAGAGATGTTGCGAAGAAGAAAGCGAGGATCAGTGAGCAAGAACTGTTGGACTTAGGAGTATTCGAGAGCGAAAATTTTCATGACCCACAAGATCCCAAGACGACGGTCGAAGAGATATTGAGCGTGAGAGAGGCGTATAGGCTGGCCGGCTTGCTGCAACTTTACGACACTTTTCCGTACTTGCTACACCACTATTCTCAACCCTCGCCTTCACCCGAAACCCCATCCCCAGAGTCAGAAAGTCTGGAACAAACACACTCTCCAGCTCAGCATAATTTCTTGCTGGCCCTCGCCATTCACATACTTCGCATCCTCGCCACCATACCTCCGTCATCAGGTACACGGGTACTTCAAGGCCTGCCCGCTCTAATCGCTGCAACATGGCTCGTAGATCCTCATCCCTCAACAGCAGACATCTTCGACCATTCCCAACTTCATCTCACGACTCCACCCTTTCCCCCATTCCCTTCCGACGAATCAACCGCATCCCAAAAGCAATACTGGCGCGACCGTGTTCGCGACGGCCTCAGAAAGCATGATGAGTACGTTGGCTTACAACAAGTCTCTAGAGTGCTGAATATTGTTGAAGAAGTATGGAGACTTGATGACTCGCGGAGCCAGGGAGGAGGAGAGAAGTGTAAATGGATGGTTTTCGTTGCTAGGAAGGGGTTGCAGACTTTGTATGGGTAACCAAGCGGAGAGCGCCTAGGAGGCTCAGAGAGGGGAGTCGCTTGGAGGTTTGACTCCCGTCAGACACAAACCAAGTGACCGAACAAACCAGAATCTCAAATGGGATCTTGACCGAGCGCTCTGTAGGGACTGCTTGTTCACAATCTTGAGCTGTGGAAAGACCATCAAATGGTTACGTGGAGATACAAAGCTTGCACGGAGAATAAATCGTGCTGCTGCACTACTGTAAAGTATCTGTGTTGCCTAGTATACCACACTTAGAGAATAGACCAATCCTTCTCACTTCCCCTAGTCAACCCAGAATGTATTCACTCGCGGCCCAAAGCTCCAGTATATATTTTGCGTATCAACATAACGTTTCCTTATCCCAAGTAGTGTTAAAAAAACCACAGAACTCACATTCGCTTTTCACGAAGACGCGCGCTTTTCTACTTATGCTATGTGTAAATCAATTCCCATCCTGTCCACACTGGCGACTACATCGACTGGAGTGTCTTCAGTCGTGAAAGACAGGAAGTCACACGCCTCTATGTTCATGGAGACAATTACGTACTGCTGCCGAGTCTCAAAATCGCTGCCACGCTGGATATTGCTGTTGATGCTGATGAACGCTGTGTTAAAGAGGATTTCTGATCCTCAAGCGGTCCCAGCCAAGCGCCTACACTTATCTAGCACCTTCTTGTATGGCCATTCGCGCGATGCTTTCGAATGCATAGCCTCGACCTAAGTTGAGTGCAGCTAGATATGTCATTTGGATATCTTCCTTGGCATCTACTCATCTCTGTCTTCCAACTCCCAGAAAGAATCGAAATTTATATGTGAGAAGAAGCGCAACCCAAGTTCAAGTAGGAATACAAATATACCAGGTAAACATGCAACAAGTTTTTTCTCTCGCCCCCAACGTCTTAAAAAATTTCCCTTCTTCTGTTCTTTTTACTTGCTGCTCCTTGACCGTTGCCGTGACTGATCTTGCGATTAGTACTCAAACGAAACGTCTTTTTCAAATGTCTTCGCCTCTAAATCTGACATCTATGAACACGAGCTACCAGAGGCGGAGGAAGTGAAGCAGATCATGGATGCAGTGGTGCAAATTGCAGACTTGTAGGTCCTGCAGATCTTCCAGATCACTTTACATGATATAAGCTTATAGGATCGAAACGTTCGCTCCAATAAGCTGGCCAGCAGAGAGCTATCATTGCCATAGGCTTGTTGCTGTCATTTATTGCTCACAGTGGCGATCACACCATCATCAGTTGGAGAAAGTAGAAGGTCAAAAGATACTCTTACTAGCATTTTGCTGTCGTTGCACCACAGGCTGGATCGAGACCTTCAAATGAAGGACTCTGCTATCATTTTCGTCGCAGTTGTCGATCCTCCACTTTTGTCGATTGTGAATAACAAAGTTTGTACTAGAAACATAGTGTCCGGGCCACTAAGATCTGACGGGCTTAATGAAAAGTAAAGAAAAACACCAAACTGGCAATAGACCAGGGAATCATGGATACAACCCTTGAAGCAAGCAAAATAAAGCAGGGTACCTGAGTCCTGGCTCTGTGACAAACGAACGGTGTCGTCGTGCTGTGTGATGAGAGCTCAGTGGAAGATGGATGTGTACTTATATGCTAATGAGGAAAATCTTCTGAGACTCGCATGACCCAGAACCCAAGGAAAGTGGTCGCAGTTCGGGTCATGTCTACTCATTGGAATCCAGTACGATAGACTTCTAATTGTGCTTGCTGACAGGACTTGACGTGTTCTAGTAACACCAGTGGTCTTTCTATATTTCTTGTCAGCAATCTGGATGGTCTCGAGAATTCGAATTGACCTTCAAGCGAAGTTGGGGAAAGATCAAGGGACGGCACTAGGACTGTTTCAGCTGACAACGTGACTTCGACATCCTGATCAGAACGTGATGCATTGCTCGGAGTATAAAGTTGTCAAAGTATTTCCACTGTCAAGCATCCCAGTTCGGTCGTCTGCAGGTTTTTCGGTCAATAAACGCAAGGTATCGCCCAATCCCAAAGTGATGGTCACGTTACCGCAGGCGAGCGCCAAGGAGTCAGCCAAACACTGAACGGCTTGCAAGGTCTCTTCCTCCCATCCTCTGAATGCCTTCACTTCAACCTCGCTAGCCGCAGATACATCCTTTGCCCTTCACCATTATCACTTCAATCTCTTCTCCTTTCAAAACAAAACACAGCCTTGACACCCAACCCCCTCCTTTCCCTTCCCCAGTTAGTCAGATGCAGCGGGCCGGACCCGGACCCGCTGCCAGTGTCTGTGCCAGCACATACAACACACGTGCGGAGATGAATCGATCACACCGCCAGGAACGACCATGGGCCATCGGAGATTCTGATGCATCTCTCTGTCCTTGAAAGCGTCGTCAAACCCTCGGCAAGTGGCACGAAGATTGTCGATGGGCCAAGTTTCACTCTATTATTACTGGTTGTCTGTGAGGACGGGAGTTGTCTTGTCTGGCAGATATCAATTGGATGATGGCAGGCGCGTGTCGTGAAGGTTGCACCTCAAATGCAATCAAGTGCGCCCGCTTCTGCGCCCTGGCGAGGATCCCCCTTTTCGTTGCCGGTTCTGGTTTCAGCTCTGTTGTCACGAGCGTATTGGCGAGATATGAACGAGTTGTGTTTGAGTATGAAGACTAACATGAATATCGTCTTCACATGTCAACGGAACCGAGGACACTTCGGGCACACAAGCACATGTACGAGTAAAGTTGGATCAAATGATGCTTCTAATCCTCGCACGTAAATGCCTCTTGTTTTCCCCCTCTCTTCCTCTTCTTTCCTTCACGTCAATATTTCTCTCAGCATAGCCTCAATGGCGACAACCACCACAACACCACACCACAACAAAATCGCTACATAAATACACGGCTACTGCAGGCCACCCACCGCTTCTTCCTCGGGCCACCTTCTCTCCCCATCACTGGATGCATAGGCGACATCGGATGACGGTTCCAGCAAGACATCCCCACTACTGCAGAACCTGCATCCCAACTGCAGAAGTGCATCTGTGGCGGTCAAGAAGACGTGAAAGCCCTGCTGCAGCCAATAATTTATATGCAGCTGGACCTGTCAGAACTCTCGAAGAAGAACCTTACCCGGCTTTGGCTCAGGGCATAGTTTGAACCTTTTCAACACTCGATTCTGACTGCTGGATACTACCTCTAATACTCACTCTGCTGTACAAGATCTCCATATCTTTGGAGTCATTGTATCACTCTGGAACAACCCCTCCTTTTAGCTCGATAACACTGGCCAAGCACTGAAAGTGGGGTGTGTTGGGGTTTGTTAGTGTCTCGCTCTAATCACCGATAGCGATGGGGATAGGCCAGGATTAGGGACTTGGGCGGGCTAGGGACCCTGAAGAGTCTGGACTTTTCCCCATCTGCAAGGACACTCACCCAAAGTGCGGTCACCACTTTAAATCATAAAGATCCAACCAGAACAACGCAATCTCTGGTGACGGGCCCAGATTACCGCCTTGGCGACACAGGATAGTCATCGGAGACGATTTACTGGGGTTTTATTCCCGCCCTTTGACTGGTCTGGCCCTGTCTTGAAGAGGGTATTGCAGGTCTCCAGTACCAGGGGTGAGAGGAGATTTATAACCTCCATAACAGCCCCACCGCCATCCTCTTGACAACGCACGAAACGACTCTTCATCTTCACACAGAAACACATTTTCTAAATAAACCGCTGGACGAATCTCATGAAGCATTACTGAAGAATGAATCGCAGTGATATGAAACTCACGGGTCCTGGAAACACAATCAACAATCAATTACCGAAGAACAACTCATCATAACGTCCAGCCGCCGCTGTCCCTGAATCCAAAATGGTCACCCAATCTCAAGTTCCAAAACATCATCTGAACCCAATAAACACGCACTGGCATAACAGATCACTATCCAGTCTCTCGGCCACGTCAGATGCAGCGACTTTCCACTCAGCACATGCTCATCTATCCAACATGGAACTACGGCAGCTATCTCTCACACAACAACATCACCCCTCAGTATTGACATCTCTTCCACTTTCAAGTGCAACACAACCTCTTCCATCGCCCAAACTTACAGCCATAAAAATGGACCGTCAGGATTCCGGATACGCAGAATCGCATTCACATTCACATTCAAATTCCACACCACAATCCCCAACATCAACATCCCACTCCAGACGAACATCCGCCTCCTCATCCGTAAAACGGAGAAACTCCCCATCCACAAACCAAAACTCAACATCAACATCCCGACCCAAAAAACGAACCACATACTCATCCTCCTCATCCTCCACAACCCGCCCCTCAACCAAAAGAACAAGCACCCAACTCCGAACCTCAAACCCAGGATCCAGACCCTCCCTATCCTCACGCCACACCACACCCTTCGCCCACAACCAAACAACCCAACAACCCTACCAATTCTTCCAATTTCCCTCTTTAAACGACCAGTCCCCTCCACCCACCTCCTCGCCCAATTCCACCACAGTAGCATCTCCCCCGCCCCCACCACCAGCAACAATCCAATACTGGACATCGGATTCCACCCGCCGTCTCGAATACGCCGCCATTGACGCAGCGTCCAAGGGCGTACGCGGTTTCTTCGTCAAGCTCTTACCCGACTGTATCCTCCCCGCGAGCAGTAGAAGGACGAAATTTCATTGTGAGGACGACGATGCTGCGAGTGATGCGGGGAGTGTGAGGCGGTATAGATTGGTGTTGCCAGAGGAGAAGGAGGGGGCTTGTTGTGGGAGGAAGGACGCGGAGGATGTGAAAGGAGTTGGGAAAGGGAGTGGTAGGAAGGGATTGCTGAGAAGGTGGACGAGCTTTGGGCGGAAGGGTGGGAGGATGGACTAGTGGGGAACGGATAGGGAGATGTCAGGATGGGAATACAGCACACCACTGCCGAATCGAACAGGGATACGCGAAGGCAGATGGAATAAGAAACAGATGGAACGGACTACAGAACGAACGAACGAGCGAACGAGCGAAAGAACAAACGACAGAATGAACGAACTACCCAGCATTGATCTAGCGACACATATCCATATACATACACATACACATACACATACATGAGCGGGGAATAGAGGTCTGATGGATGGCAGGCATTGAGATTGCATGATACCCAAGATGAGATTGATGAAGTCATAGCGAAATACAGAACAGAATGATGCATTTGATTGCGGGAGTATGCGTGGGATGATACCATTTTTTGCGATGATATTTATGTTTCCATGAGAGAAAAGAGGGAGATGTGGTGGATTTAATACTTGGGGTTTAGGGGAGAGGTTGAGTGGTCGGCTGGAGGAAAGAGGTGAAGAAGTGGAATGAGTAGATGCCGTAATGGAGTGGAAGGGTGGTGAGGGTGATTTGGTGAAGACAGGTTGGAAATGACATCTGATCTGGTCTTGGGGTTTCTTTTGTTTCTTGATGATGGTAATGATAGGGAGGGATATGGCTATGAACAGCCCGAATATGGGATGAGCAGATTGAGCATCTGACAGAGGCAGAATTGAAGAAGATGATTTGGCACACAGAACCTACCATTCCAGAGACATTATGAGAACGGAGGAAGAACATTGATGTGGATAGATGATACCAATCCTTCTCACAGAATCACGAGTTAGATTACTTGTTCCTTAACTCAATACCCTGCCATCACGACAATATTTGAAGCATATATACCAGCCCCTCCTCCGCTTCAGGAGTCTTGACACAAGGTTCCACCGGATGAAGGAAAGAGAAAACACGTCTCTGACCGACACAGTCCCCTTAATACCCCGCTCAGTGCTTCTCTTTCTGCGCCACCATATCGCTTCCTATCTCTGATGCTATATCCCCGGAACAATAATAGAATCCCGACTTTCATCTTCTCAGAAATGACAGAATGAAAACGACAGGAGGTGTAAATATAACAACTGACACTCGGTCGACAACACTCGTCTCCCTTCGTTCTGCAATCCTCCCTAACTCAACATGTCGCATGTTTTCACAAGCCCAGCATATCTCTCCTGATCATCAATGTTACGGAACCAGTGTGAGCTCCCCTCTTGCCTGTCTTAACCATGAATCTGATCTTCACCCACATCCGGCCCCTCACGATCCACATCGGCGTCGACTGTTTCCAAAGTCGTATTTCCTAGCAAAGTAACAATTTCTTAGGCTCATATGCTTTTCCAACATGCCGAGACCTGTGGGCAGTCCGGAGTTCGCAGCCGAGAATTGGAAAGGGGGTGTGACTGGGTGATGCATGGTGGGGTAAATTGTAGAAGTGAACGTATACGTGCAGCCTGGAATGTGATACTCGATTACCATGTCTTTTGTGCGCGCAGGTGGACTCTCCCCTTTCAACTCGGCACTCCTGTGACGTTGAAACTTTCGTGAGATCTTGCTGATATCCAGCTGGTTTGAGTTCAGACTATGCCTGACGTTGACTTTTGGGGTGGTCGGTGTCGGTGTGTTGACGATGACAAGGGAGGTGACAGCACCTACTAACTGCACTTTCTCTATCTAATTTGGTAACCCAGCCATGATGAGATATGTTTCGTCTAAAGCATTGCAAAGTCAGTCCTTCGTGATACAAAAATCAATGATTGACAGGCTGTTTGGGCCACGCTTCGGAACCAGGCTTCATATCCACACTTCAAGCGTTTGTTCATAGAAAGGTCGTGAACATACTTGCTAAATTGACTTCCAGCTGAAGATTGAGGTAATTTATTCTCAACGTGAGAAATCTTAACACCAAGTATTTCAGAAACTTGCATATACCCGGAACTCGTATTATATATTTACCCAGGCTGGAATTTACCAAGTAAGTACCTGTTGAGTGACTTGTTGTGTCAGCGTTGTTCAACATGTGAGGATTCTTTGGCCCTTAGGGGTATATTTTGTGAAATGGCTTCGACATCTGAGAGTCTCAGACTATCAGGCGAAGATAGCCGCCGGCTAGAGCTCCAGTTGCCCCAATTTCAGTCGACGAATGATAGGCCATGTGTCTGGTGTCATCCGCATGAGTCTTCCCTCTCTTTGTCGACACGTTCATAATCCTGTCGAAGCTCGGGTGAAGTTCATTATGCGTGAATTATGATTCCTGCCGATTTCAAGTAATCATGAAAATGCCGTAAGTAGTTGACAGTCAGAATGCGCTTGGCAACTTGTTCGACTCGAAGCAAACTCGCGATGTCGATACTGAAGAGCTTAAGGAATTATCTCGAGGTCCGCCGAGCAGGCCAAATAGCATATAATATAGAAAGAATAAACATATCGCTCACCTTTTATACGACTTTTCATGTCATCTTCTATTGTCATCAAAGTCTCCCTATGCAAAATTCTCTCATTATGTCATTGTATTCAGCACAGCTCGGATATACGAACTAGATGACGGTGTCTTCCTAGCGCTTCGGGCTGCCAACCCGGCCGGAGCGTGGCTTATCGCTTCTCTAGGCCCGCCATCAAACGTCTCTTTCCAATTCAGCCAATCCTAACTCACTTCATCATTCTCGTTAATGCGATATTCAAAGTTGTGCTACATTACACGTTGCAGGCTCTTTTCCAAAACAAGTGAAGCCTTCCGGCGTGGCTGTGAGGACCTTAAGCGAGACCCTCAGCCACCAAATCCGTGGGGGTCAGCATAAGTTCCCTTGCAAGTACCAGGTATTTCTCGCTTGGAGTGAGGGGTTCATACACTCAGAACCAACACTTTGTGGCTGTGATATGTTGGTACCTATTTTTGCTTTCGTGATTTTGTGTATATATCCTGTCGCGTGGTACACAGGATATCTCACCAACCTTTGCGTCAAAATCAACATTCTTCTCAATCCACGCTTTTCGACACTCAGCGCAGTCAGGGCGTGTTAATCATTGTTAGTTGCAGACATGGGCGGCTACAACAATTCTTCGCGCAGCTCTCAGAAAATATGGGACCCTACCAAGACTCTCGGCATTATCAACCAGGACCCTGGGTACCAGAAGATCACCTGTGTAGGCTATGCATCTACACAAGGACGCCGCTGCCGAAAAGATATCAATAAATCCAATCGACAAACCATCACTCAAACACTGGAAGAGATATCATATCTCCAGCCTAACGACCCGCTAGTTATCACTCGGCTCAGGCGCATCGCCGGACTGGCGCTTTGTGTGCGTCATCACCAAGATCAAGCTTCAGACATCCTCTCACAATGGCGGGATGAATTGCCAAGAGTTCAGAGGATCGATAGTGGCACCAAGAAACGGACTTCAGGCGCTCGTATGCAGAGTCAAACTATGAAGGATTTACAGGAGCAACTTCGTAAACTCACGGAACTCATGGAAGAGGTCGAGAACAAGTTGCATGAGCAGCAGCCCGAAACATCATCAGAGGAGGACTCAGACGAAGGGACTTCTGCAGAGGATGATTCTTCGAAGGAAGATTCCAGTGATTGCGTATCCGACGATGACTCAGGCTATTATTTTGCCGCCACGGAGCGTCAGAGGAGAGCAGACAAAGCTAGGAAGGACAGAGAACGACTGGAGCGTGAGCGTCAGGACGAAGAGCGAAAAAAACGAGAAGCCAGAGAGCGAAGTGAGGCCGCAAAGGAACAGAATCGACGGCGAGCACAGCAGAAAAGCAAGACAGCAAAAGAGGAGCGTGACAGAGAGGGACGCGAAGAGAAGAAAATGAGGGAGGCCGAGCAGGCGGCTGAGTCTGAACGAGAACGCCGAAGACAAGCCGCTCAGGAACGTGCCGACGAGGCTGCTAGGGCCAGACGAGAAAACGAGGAAACCAATAAAGCTCGCAAGGAGCAAGAGCGTCAAGAAAGAGAAAGACAGGAGAAGGAAGAAGCGAAAAGAAAATGTGATGCCGAGAACGCAGCCAACAATGAGCGTATCCGCCAGAGAGCCAGAGAGCGAGCCGAAAAAGAGGCACGGGAGAAGCGTGAGAAAGAGGAGAAAGAGCAAGCGGAATGGAGTAAAGTTTGGGCTGAATATCAGGCGAAGTGGGCCACTTTCAAATCCTCGACAGCTCGAAATGTTGATTTGCGAGATGCGATTCCCTGGCCTGTCAAATCTGGAATGTTAAAGGATGTCGGCTGTTCGAATGTCAAAGAATTTCTCGACAAATCGTTACCCAAGGGGCCTGGGAGAGTGAAGCTTCTAAGGAAAGAATGTCAGAAATGGCATCCGGATAGTGTTTGTCGATGGCCTCGGGCTGCTGAAATGACGTTAGGGTGTGATATGAGCGTGGACATGATTTGCAAGGTGGTGACGGACATGCTGAATTCTTCTTCTGCGAGGTCATCGGAGTTTCTGTAATTAACTTGTACTTTGAGTCAATTACATACAGGTTTTTGCCATCACATCTCCCAGTAGAGGATACCTCACTTCGGGACTGGATGAATGCACGTGTCTGAAGCGAACGTGCCAAAGTTTCAAAACAAACCCCTGCCAAGACCATCCGATCTATTGACTTTCCTACCCCTGTATCAAGGGGACTCAAACGAACCACGCGTACCTGACAGGGGCGGGAAACAAACAACGAAGAAGAACATCTGAACATCAAATCTAAGCCAAAAAGCATCCAGCCAGGGACTTGTGGCCGAACGCTTGTGATCTCGAGTTCGTTTCGGAACACGGACTGGTTCCTCGATTTACTTGTGATAGTCGACGCACAGAAATACGATCATACGAAGAATGCTATCTTTCTCATTCTCTCATGGTCCTACATTCGAAGAAATGTTTTCAAACAAAAGTAGGTTCGACCGGCAAGGACCATCCATCGTTCCGCTGATGCTGAATAGCTTCGTCCGCGGGGATCTCCCTCGCCTCAGCCATAGCTAAGTAAGCATAAATAACAAGCCGTCGCCGGCCGCTCATCATACACATATCATCATGCATCTCCGGGATGAACCTTCTCAGCCTCGGCCGCCACCTCACATTCCCATATCCGGAAAGTGTTCGAAATATCCCATTTGCGCCTCCAACCCCTAAGCTTCTTGATGTTCCGAACGTGTACTCCCCGAATTCTGATTTCCATAACACATTAAGATGAAATCCCATTGCCTAATTGTCCCTGGAAAGCCGCAGCCGCAACCAGTGCATCTAGCGCCGAACTCTGAGTACTTGCATTGGCCGGCGTGACGTACGGTCCATCCCAATCAACACTCAACTCATTCCCGGACTTGCTTCGATCTTTGTTCCAGATACTCGCTGCATTGGATGCAAAGAATTCCAGATACGCATTATCCGGACTTGCCGATTGCAGGATCTGTAAGTTCCGCATGAAGATGCCCTTGAACTGGTTTCCATCGGCTCCACAATTGGGCTCGCATGGATCGTGCAGCACGCCGTCGAAGGAAAGTGCCTTGATGGCGGCTTTGGCGATGGCGTTCGCCTTCGAGAGGTATGATGGATTTGGTGCTGCTTTGTTGAGCTCCACGAGACCGCCGAGAATGACGCCTTGGTTGTAGGACCAGACCGTACCGTTGTTGTTTTTGCACTTGTCGTTGAGGCCGTCGTTGATCAAGTTCTGTGAGTTGATCATTCCTGTCTTCTGGAACCAGTCCCACTGCTTGGTAGCGATGTCTAGATATGACTGCTTCTGAGATGGGACTCGGTTCGCCAGATGGGAGGCGACACTGAGGTAGAGCTCGTTGGCAATAGCATTAACGTATGTGTTGGCTTTGTCCCACCATATGCCGCCGCCACAGTCGGGTTCTGATCCATTCTTCATGTCTTTGAAGATGTCAACTGCAGTGTTGAGGTAGTCTTGGTTTCCCGTGACATCGTAAGCTTGAATCCAGCCCAAAGCCCACCACCCTTCATCGTCGTAGTATCCATTCAGAAACCCTTTCGGGTTGGCGGCAGCAGCGATCCGCAGAAGATCCGATGGGATATTCGCTCCTTCGAAGGTTTGCATGTTGAAGTCTGGCGTGATGACCTTTGTCTGCTGAAGGTTGTATTTCTGTGCCTGGACAAGAGTGTTTGAAAATACTTTCTCAGCTGCTGACCTGACGTTTCCATCCACTGCAGCCAAATCCCCTATTGTCGTCAAACAATTTGCACTATTCCACCATCCAGTGGTATTCCAGATCCCAGTATTAGTACTATACCATTTTTGGAGTGTTGAAAGTGCTGCTTCCGCATTGGCTTGGTAATCATTCGCTGCTGCATTTGAGAGCTGCACAGCAGACGAGAGCAAAAAGAACGACTTCAAATTATTGAACAACATATCGAGCAACACACAGAACACATTTTCCTGCGAGAAAACTCCATGTTGAAGTGGCAGAAGGGACGACCAGATATACGAAAAAGGAGTGAAACGGATCTGGTGGGGCAAGTCGCACAGCCCTTCAACCACGTCGCGCAGCACGAAACGGACAATGATTGACATGACAGCGCACAGTCTTGCAGGGAGCTGGTGCATCCGAAAAAGCAAATGACGAACAGATGAACTTGTCCTAGAGATGTTTCGAAGCGTCTCGATAAAGTTGGCAGGCGAGCGACCCTTGGCGGTCAGCCGGACTCCGAATGGGGATGTCGGCTGACTCGTGTTGTCGTTTTTGGTACCACTACCTGTACATCACTTGCCCTCTCTTATATGTCATAGAAGACTAGCTCTTGATATGGGTACAATCCTATAGTCCAGCTTGGAGCAGAATGGGGAGGTACTGGATATGACAGAACAATATTCCTCCAAGCTTACGTAGATCGCTGCTGATGGAGGATCGAGCGATGGAGCAGCGTCACTAAGCTCAGCTTTTCAAATCCTAGGCATTACGTAGGACTAGCACTCAGGATTTCACCTTTGTTGATGTACTTCCAGTGATCATTTTCGTTTTCCAGAGGTATTCCCATCATCAAAAGTCGAGATCGCCAACTCAAGGCATATCTTGTCATCAACATGCTTGTCTCTTACCGGACCATATCATTTTGAAAACCCCCGTAGATCTTACGTACATGTAGGGACTCCTAGCAACGAAGGAATGATTCCAGTAGACTTTGTGATGATATTTTTGAGTCATTGAATTGGTGTGTGCGTAGCCTCAGCGCTATTACAAGTAGAATCAAGATCCCCCAACAGCAATAACACTTTAATTCGATAATAGCATGAGACCACTGAACCCGAGAACTTTCAACTGTTCCTCTACAAAGGCAATCGCTTTGGTATACAGCTCAAGCCCACCTTCACACCTTCCGCTCTCTAGATGTTGAGTCAATCCGCCCAGAGTAGAGAACTTTTTGGTTTTCGATAGGTCTAGTGACTTGACGTTAGGAAGAAATGATAAGGGGCAATGGAAGATCTTCGGAGCGTGAGCTGCTGAATTTAAATGCGCTTGGTAAGCCTGTACACTGCGAAATGGCTTCCTGTTGGGCCCACAAAGCTGACAGTGCCGTTTCTGAGATATGGAGCCTAAGCGTGAAGTAGCACTGAGATCCATGTCGAGCGGAATCGTATTCGACGATACATGTAGGATCTCTTCGCTCACGAAGGACCATTCACTGGCATTATCACTAAATGTAGGAGTCGCGACAGCCCCATCGATTATTGACCAGTCGCTGCCGCTACTAGCTAGTGCTTGTAATTCGCGGCCAACAGCGAACCACTCACTGAGGCTGTGGTCGTCATCAGAATCTAGAGCCAGTGGTGTAAATTGCTCTGTCGATGAGTTCTCGGATGATGACTCGACTAAGTGTGAAAGATGTGAAGTTTGACTTTGATTATTAGCTTCTATTTAGTCATTTGAAATTAGAGGAAGTAGTACCTAGCAGGGATATATTCAGAAGAGTGACTGGAGTTCACTGCCTCAACCGATGTAATATAACGATTCGGATCGTGGGCAATAACGAGTTGGTGCATCTTGGCTCGAGTCATTCCAGACCTACAGCAGCCGCTTTCAAGGTGATTCAGGAGGGCAGATGCTACCGCGAACTTCTTTCGACAGTCTCCACCGGCCAGGCAAGGAATGTTACGAGGAGCTCTATGGCTTGTCATATGCCGTTTTAGCTGTTTCTTGTTGTGGAAAGTTTCGACACACATGTTGCACTTGTTTGCGAGATTCGGAGAGCTCATCGACATCGGAATTCCTACTTTGCGCATGTGCTTCTTCCCGGAGAAGTGTCTTTGCAAGAGTATTTGAGTCCGGAGTAACTCATCGCACTCGCAGCAATGGTAGCTCAGGGTTTCCTGATTGGTGTACTCTCGTCCGCAGTCACAGCAGTGATATGGAGTTGTATGCGTAGTCTCCCGGGCATGATTGAGGTGTTTTCGAAGAGTTGGAAAGTAGGTATCACATTCGCGACAATAGCAATGTCCTGTGATTTGCTGATGATTCTGCAGTTCTGCCCGGCCAGGGAATCGTTCTTTGCATTGCTTGCACTTTGGATGCTCTTCGCGTTCATGTTTGAGAGCTGTCTTTCCATGCGGGAATCGGAGGCTACAGTGGAGGCAGCCAAATGGCTTCGCCAGTGCCGAAGCAGGCATGGCTAACGGTGCATTGATAATCTTCCCTGAACGTAAACGCATTATATTGGAGAACAGCAGGTGATAATCAATGATTGGAGTTGTGATGATCCAAGAGAGTCTCCTAATTCCATGAAGGAGGGAGGGCGATGGCTCTGCTTGGATTGAGAGGCAGGCGGACGGGGCATTATTGTACATATGTATACGTCCCCAAGTGATCGATGCATTACCCCGCACTAATGTGAGCGTGAGCTTAACCTCACAAGCCAAAGATCGTTATCGTGTCGGAGAACCAGTTAGATTACTTGATGGAAGACATCACTAAGCTGAATGCAGCACTCCTTATCCGCCAGTTTCAGTCAGAAGCGCATAGCGATAAGAATTTTTCTTGATGTTGGCCGAGTTCTGCGTCTACATAAATGGCCCAAGGCGGCATTCTATATTTCGAAATGTCGTGACTCTGTGAACAAGTTACGTCCAGGATCGTGAAAACGAGAGACTTCCGGGAACAGACATGACAGCAGTAAGCTGAATGTCATAACCATGGTTCAGCACTTCTGTGTGCCAAGTTCCGGCCTATCACAAGGCTACGTATAGTACCATGAAGCTGAAGTATCCTCCGCCGGACACTGTCTAGCCTACATTCCTCCGTTCGGTATCGAAGAAGGCCATTGGACAAAATTAACAGCAGTAGCGAGACGACATCGACGAAATGATCAAGCTCCTAAACTGCAACCAAAAGTCATGCGATTCTGAATCGGAAGAATGAAGAAACCAATTGAGTAAACAGGTAAAGTCGACTTTGGCTTAATGAGACACAATCGTCGAACCGTCCACGTAGGAAAACTAAAATGAGCACTCACTTGATTCTGGAAACTTTCCCCACCAAGGAGCATTGGATGAATTCCGTTTCAAAAGGCCAATCCAGACGAGACATGGACTTATATCATTGTTCTAGATATCATTTCGAAACTCAAAGATCACTACACATACAATACTCAGTACTCCTCAATTATGCACAGGATATTGTTAATTTTTCAATATGAAAAGTTGCGTTGCAACCGATGATTTTGAGTTCCCATGAAATCCTCATTTTTTTGAAATTTCAGAAAGGCACACGTCTATCGGTAAACAGGCGTGAAGAAACATGGGCAGGTATAATGTTATTTCACTACTTTATTGCCTTAAGTTCGGAATTCATTAGGAGGGGAGAGAAGTCTACTGATGATATTTTGCTTGCCTTGCGAGCTTCTAGGGGGATTTAGTGGGGCCTTCTATGAAAGGGGTTCCTTTGATTATCCTTTGCTGTCTTCTCGCCATCGATGGGACTGGAACTTTTCGATTTGCTAGTCCTGGTGTGGGGTGTGCAAAGGAAAAGTTCGAAGAACCCTTACCAGCGATGAAGTAGTGGATATGACCTTCCGTTACACATCGTAGTTCGGAAATCAGCAATTCTATCGTGCTGAATCTTGGTCTGACACCCATTTTGCAGGATTCCAGATCGCGAAGTGGGGAAAATAGATTTGCTCGTTGATTTCTTCTAGCTCGCTCAAGATCCGCTCTTGTTTGTCCTCGTGGTGATACCAGCGTACGGCAAGAGCAGCGCCGCGTTTCTCAAGCTGCCCCAACTCATCAAGTCCATCGTCGTCTTGATTAGCCACAGCCGTGACCCGAGCAGCCTCGCTAGCGCTAGGACAAGCAGGCTGCGGCATCATGGGAGAAGAAAAGCCAAAACCTATCATTCCAAAAATATGAACTGGCCACCCCGCGATGCTTCCTAGACCAATGAAATGTCCCATGGTGGTGCCCACATTTCTGGCCTCAGTCATGTCGGTTTGGCTCACCGTCCAGCTTCTCTGTGCGTTGCCAAGTAGCATTTCGAATGCTTGCGCAATGAGGTCTTTGTATTTGTTGAACTCTGTGACTGCTTGTTCGTCCAGAGCTCTTCTCTTGGTGCCAACGGGTCCGTAAAAATTAATACGCCTGCTATTAGATAAGAGCTTCGTACTTAACTTCAAATTGTATTCCGATACTTGGTAATTGTCTTCCTTGTTTACGTGATACACTTATTTCTCGATTATCAGAGGTTAACAACAGCCTTCTGTATTTACACCGAGTTGATTTCAGACCGTTACACCTTGGTGCCATCACCTGCCAAGGGATGCGTCAGCCTCAGATGCTTGCTTTGTTTTTAGATCCCCTATCTGTGCCTATACCGGCGTCATTTCGTATTTCGGACTCGTAATTCGGTTTCAATTTCATCTCGTCTCACAACAGGCTCCCGTTGGTCGTCATCTACTAACATCGCCTAGATACTTGGTCTCCGTCGCGCCCCCTGACCGAAGCAACGCGAAGAGTTCACGGAAAACGGACCCAGACACGGACCCGGACACGGACACGGCAGAACAGACATATGATGGCGACAGAGGTTTAATACTATCCTCCTTAGCAAACGTTAAACCAGGGTTACTGTGGGTACGGTATGGGGGTGGACAAGGAGTTTCTGACCACTAAATTCGCTGCTTTCAGCCACCTTAGTCTTCAGAACCTTCTACTGCTTCTGCGTACATGCCCTGGTTGACAGGGCTCTTTGCAGGGTATTCGACCACTAGCAGCAGGCCCCCCAAGATCCGGCCTACAAAGGTACGCATGAACGTGTGTGGGTGCCGGGGGAAATTGGGGGGGTTATATTAAGGTTTTTTGGCCAAGCCATCCCGATTTTTCGGTGAAGTGGGGCGAGCATGTAATTTACCCGTTTTGAAAAGGTTCTGTGAGTCATGAAACGCCGATCGCCAAGCCTTTGCCAACTTATCACTTATCAAAATACCTCATACACGAACGGCGCCGGTATGGAAGAGGATGCCGGTACCAAAACGGAGTGAGAAACAGGGGGCGGGGGGGAAAGGGGGGACTTGGAGCGGAGAGCTAATGAACTGAAAGAGTATGTGGAACATAGCCAACCAAAGAATTGCCATAAAGCAACAATGTTGCTTCCTTCTACACGCGTCCTCCGATGATACGCAGCTGTTCTCAGCACTTGCGGTCCTAACAAATCAGCTTGCTCAATGTCATGTAAGACTGTCTTTAGGTGATCCTGTAGCGCTACCTTATCTCTGTTTCAAGATCAAGGGGGGCAATTGAAAACACCCTCAGCCTTGCTCGAGTGAAAATAGGTTATCTTGCCCCTTTTTAGTGCACAACTCCCTTCCTCGTCATGAACAGTATGGGACAGTCTATTCTCACCTGAAGTCCACTCGTCTTCAATTCTCACTCGTAATCCGACAAGGCTTAGCTCCTTTGTTGGCTGATATTCAGGCAAGTCCACGTTGAGACCTACCACTCAGTTCGAGCCAGAGGCTTTCTCCAAACCCATACCTTGCAATGGAAAGTCCAGGCGTATCTGTACAGCGAGCATGTTTGTTTTGCCGAAACGGAAAGTTGCGCTGTGACAGACAGGTGCCGCGATGTCAGTCCTGCACACGACCGCGACAAGAGTGTAGCTATGCCAACCACAGGTCTGCTCAAAACCGTTCATGGAAAGAAAGAACCCATCTCCGTGAGCTGGAGCACCGTTTGAGTATGGGTCCTTGACAGATTTCTCACCGCCAAGCTAATAACCATTCAGGGCGCGTTGAAAGTCTTTTGCGGGCAAGTCTTCCCGGACACGAGCGCGCTCCGGCAATTTTTCTCACCAATTTAGAGACTAGGGAGCGTACTGTGTAGGGAACGCTCCAACTTCATTAGATTAATAACTATGCGCCAGCTCCTCCTGATATCCTTCGCACTCCTTTGACAACTTCGTTTCTTACCATGCCCTACAGATGTGGTCTTCGACCTTTCGCCTATCGACGACCGCAGTTACTTGCCGCCCTCCTCCTGGTCTTGGTACTCTACCTTTGGCTAGGAATCACGCCGAAGGCTGTAAATGGGGAACAGAATCCAGACTACCAGCGGGAAAAGTATCCTCTAGCTTGGAAGTATGTCCATCTGGCACGCGAGCAAGGAGGTAGTACGTGATTTCATTCCACTTTAACCCTTCAGCACGACCTCAAGAGGCAACATTTGTTCCTTGGCTAACCAGCGCACCCTTCAGTCTGGTACATTCCCCCTCATTGGTTGAGGTCGACAGATCCTCTTCCGACCACGATCGTCGAGGCAGCTCACCTAGCATATGGCCTAGCCATGGCCTCCTCCCGCACAATCCCGCACTCGTCCATTCCCCTCATCATCCATCAGACTTGGAAAGACACAAAGGTCGATAGATGGCCACAAGCTCTGGCACACGGCGTAGAGAAATGGCTTGGCTATGCAGGAGTCGGCGGCAATGCCAGTATGGCATATTTCTTATGGCTGGATAATGGCTGTAAGCAATTGATTGCCGAGTCGGAACCACAGATTGTGGACATCGTTGATGCATTACCATTGCAGGCTGAGAAGTCCGATGTGTTTAGGGTAGTGGTGTTGAATTCAATTGGCGGAATCGTACGTGTGTATCATGATGACCAGAAGGAATGAAACGAATTTCATTCCTAGGATCATGCTAATTCACCATGATAGTACGGAGACATTGATACCGTACCCCTGCGCTCCCCAGTCTTATGGCTAAACGAGACCGACATCTCGCCCTGGACGGACACGGAAACGGGCAAGACTTACAGCACAACTAGCAACACTTCGCCGTCTGTGAGCCGTCCGATACAGCTCCTCCTAGGTATCGAAGGCGACAATGACCCGAAGTCCGACACGTATTGGCGCATGGGTTACAACTACCACGTTCAACTGACGCAGTGGGCATTTGCCTCGGCGCCGCATCATCCCATCCTCGACCGTGTGATCTCGGCGTTTACGCAACGGGTAAATCAGCTGGCGAAAGCCTATGGCGGGAACGTTACTGCTGCTGCGAGGGCTGGAGAGCTCAAAAAGGAGGATCCCCTGAAGCTCGCAGGCCCAGAGGCAATCACTGCTGCGGCTATGACATGGTTACAAGAGAAGGCTGGCTTGAGGTGGGACGCGCTCTCCGGGCTGAAAGATGGAGGGCGGAGCAAGGTGGTGGGGGATACGGTGATCTTTCCCATCACAGCGTTTAGGTATTGCCCCTCGTTATTTCTGCCGCATCTTCCCTCTTATATCACTTCTTTCTATTGTTCTAATTGCTGATTTGGATGTGGAACAGCCCAGGAAGAGGAAGATACGGCAACATGGGGTCAAACCCCGTCACAGATCCTGACGCCCGCGTTTGGCATGGTGGCCAGGGGAGCTGGAAAAAGATTGATTTAAAAGTGGAGTTTGGGAAATTCTGTAGGACAATTTTTGGCTCATGCAGGGATTGGTCAACGGTTCCTCAATAAAATGAATATATACATTACACAGCAAGGCCACACCGAGTTTATCTCGGCCGCTCCTTACAAAATTAGATCTTTATTCAGGTGATCCAAGCATGGTTCTCCTTGCAGAGGTGTAGAATTTGAAATGATTTTAAAGAGAAGAAACTAGTCGGACTATCCACTGTAATTACAGATTCATTTATCGACATATTGTATATATCAACCAATCACGAATCATTTTTAGGCCAAGGCGGTATCGCTGCTGCTTCCCAATTAGTGCCTGTGTTCGGGGACACCATGGCGCCCTCATTTATCACCAGCAACTGCCGCGTGCTGCAGAAGCCGTCACGCGTCGCCGTACGGTTACTGCGCTGCAAGTAGCCCTTCGCCCTCCACAGTGAGCGATACTGGGCTTCGGAGGTGTCTCTGGCTGTCAGTTGGCCCGTCTCGCGTTCTGAGTTGAAGTGGTCCCCCTGCTTCTGCCGCACGGGGATTGCGGAAGAGGGAGATGGCCGGGTAGTGCCATCGTAGACCCAGGTCCAGTCGAGCACTGTTGATTGGGGAATCTCGTCGCGACGCGGGTTATATTCCGGCATGTGAGTGAAGTGGTTGATGAGGGCGTTGGGGACAATAAAAAGGCGCTCGAAGCGGCGGACCAGGGGTAGCCAGCGGTAGGTACTCGCTTTGTACGTTACCCTAACAAATGGGTTCATGTAGATGCCAGTGCTAGCATCGGTCACGTTCTCGGTATCGTTAGGAATCCCCTGGAGGTCGGAGTGTACGAGACAGCATTCGCTGCTGTCCCAAAACGGTTCGTGCTCGAAACGGAATCTGATGGGGGTCGTGCCAATGGTTGTATTGTGCTGACCAGCGGCCGCTTGGAAGTATTTCGCATCGAAGGCGACCATACCGCCCCAGCAGCTCTTGACCCGGACGGAGTCGGTGTTGCTCAAGACGTCACGTCGACTGATGCCGTCGCCTTTACTTGCGAACCACGGATAGATTCGCACACCTGGGTAGTAGCCATCGGACGACCTCAATGCGAACGTATCATAGAATTTCCAGCTATGATGAAAGTCGACCGCACATGCCGCCTTATACCCCGTCTTCCCATCATGCCTGACGTTGGTAGCGAAGAGCAACCTCGCTGCATCGGACGCTTGGAAGAGCACATCGTTGAGGAAGAGGATCTTATCGAACCGCTTCGACAACCCGTCGAGTGGTGCTAGAGCTCGATTGCGAATGGCAGCTAGGTAGGAAATCCGCTTGACTCGATATTCTCCCGGGGCGACTTCTACTCGGTATAACGAACTCCAGTCGATTGGCTCCATCTCCTCTGCCACGATCGTATTATCGCAACCCGCCGCACTGAGCCTCGCTTCCAACTCTCGCATGGCCATCAACGGACCGCCATACACGGACACATGTGTTCGCTCCGGACCTACTAATTTGCATGTCTCGATCAGACTAGTCCCCCAGTCACCAAGGACGAGCTGACCGTCGTTGATATTAGCCGCGATGAAGACATTTTCTGGAGGAATGGTAAATGAGGCGGGGTTGGAGTATGAGGAGTTGAACACAACTTGCAACGCGAGAACGACGATGATAGCTGGAACAGGCTTCTTCAACAGCTGGAGGCACCGCCGCAGGCTGTAGGCAAGCAGATAACGCGCTCGCTGATCACGGTGAAAGTGTTTGTCAAGCCGAGTGTCGGAATGTGGAACCCGCTCATAAGCACGGGCGAAGACTGGGCTGCTCATACTGATGGGGGAGTTCATCAGCGTCTGCAACCAAAAAAGAAAAATGAAAAAAGATATCAAATTGCCGAGATGAAAGAATTGAAAGAGAGAAGAAGTAGTTGGTCTGGCTCGGCTAGACACATTCACCACGATACGCGGGGATCTAGTTGAGATTAAGGCGTGATTAGGTAATTCAAAAGCTTCAACATAACCCTAGAAGAGGTAATAACTGTAACTCAAAACCTTAAAAGAACGTGCCGGCCACGGCCACAGCGATACGTGAACAGGACCCGAAAATTTTCTCAAAACTACTTTGCACTTAATCTACGAAATATGTACTATGTGACGCTCGTTCCTCCCCAAACTCTCAAAATCATAATTATACAATCTCACTTCCATGTGCATGTGCGCCCTTAGAAATAGCCCTGTTTGTCGTCCAGAAGTATCCCAAAAGCACTGGTTTATGTAGGTGATCACCACATTCAGTTCGCCGCGACTTTCGATATAAAAAGGCTCCAACCGCTAATATAATCGCCACAAACAACAAGCGCATCTGTATTTCCGTCTTGCCCAGTGATACTATTAATCGACCATCGTAAGAGTGCCACGACGAGGAGCCGAGATGATGAAACAAAGGAGTAACAACGTCCCCGTTCAGGCTGTGCAGGTTGGGATTTGTTTCTGGCCCCGCAAGGATTTTCAGATCTGTTCTGTTCAGTTGCAAAGTGTGGATGGTTCTGCAATGAAAAATGTCAGTATGAAAATTGTAGCCCCTAGCCTGAAAAGTGCGCAACTCACGAAGCATAATGGCAGCCTGTGCTGAACATCACAGTTGGGTACGGCAGTCCAAGCCAGTTTTTATTGTAGACAGGTAGATTCTGCACCAACTGTCCCACGAAAGGATTCTGCCTGCTCGCCATCATGAAACCGACTGAGAAACCAGAAGGGTGTGCTGCTGGGGCGACGAAGTCGAATCTGCGCAGCGGCCCTAAAGAACGAACACATTTGAGATCCATATCAAGTACAACTCCTATCGAAAGGTCAGAATTTCATCTCAGCTGGAGCGAACCGAGTTCTTGGAAACTGCCCACGCACCTCCATATTGATATAGGACCATGTATCGCAGCGAATCTATCTTCTGGATCGGATATTTGTAGTTCTCCCACGTCTGCTTGAAATCGGGAAAGTGTTCCGCCACGAACAAGGTCGCATTCTCGTCGGTCCAGAGGTACGACTTCCAGCCCGGGTGGTATTGAAGACAACTCTCTCTCGCATCGAGCCAATTTGCACGCGGAGAGCTCATGCTGAGGGCGATATGATGGAGAATGGGAGGAACAAGATCGGCATGTCCAGGAAGTGCCGTGTCGACTTCTTTGGGGTAATTCCGGAACGAGATGTCAAAGGCATCTTTCTCACTTGAGATCAGGAACTCAGATCCGCGATCGTTCCATATCATAGGCATGCGAATAATTGCCCAGGTGATCTGGAGAGAGGTTCGAAAACAGTACAGCGCCAGAATCACTGATGCGAGTAACAAGACGGCTCTTGGACTGCTGCTGTGACGGAAGAATCGAGATGGTGCCATTGGTTATTGTCGTTTATCACTTCTTTAGACGCAACGCCCTCGTCACTGGGGGCCTCGTCCAAGTTTGAAGGAATGTCGCGCTGAGGCATTTTGGCATTCTTCTCCACTATCTCGAAAAAGTGCAATGTAACAGAGGCCGATCCAAGCACGAGCTCCGGGCACAAACTGGCTGCAGATTATCCTGTTAGTCAAACCACTCACTTCTTCAATGTGCTCCATAGATACCTCCCAAAGCACGGTGGTAGTTTACAATACAACATCTGTAAATCCCTATTGAGAATAGCTCCGCCTTTACGAAACTCTAAGTAAAGACGGCGAGAACGCAATAGGTTTGGGCTGAGGCCCGGACGAGATCGCATTATGAAATGAGGGAGATGTCCCAGGGGCGCCTTGATAGGCTGGCTAGGGATGCGGAGGGTCTTTATTGATACGAACGCTAAAATTAACAGCTCATTCCAGAAGATGGCACACACTCGGCGCGACTTGAGGAGGGATCTCGAACAATTCCCAAGGAGGAAAGACACGAGAGGCGGCGAGCTCGATTGTGAGTCATATACGGAGTAGCGCAAAACCATCCTCCCATAATCAACGGACGCCTCAGCACTTCTCGGCCCAACTGTCCGCGGGCGCTCAAGAAGATTCTATGAAGATCCTTGACTCAATGCATTCTATTTATATGAAGTAAGGTAATTTTACTCCCGTCATCTACCTTCGTAGTAGGGGGAATCGTTGTCACTACAAAGGATGCTGGTCTGGCTTAAGTAGGGAATAGTGCTCAGAATTTGGAAATTCTATTGGACAATTTCCCCTGTTATCGAGCAACTCTCTAGAAGTCTTGGCTACAAGTGTTCCTCCGACTATCAAAGTACCTATGTGGTTTGCTTGCGAACCCTCCGTAGATTATTGAACCAAACATAGCGACTAAGGATCATGTAGAGGTTGCGATCCCAGGAGTATTGTGTGGTGTGCTTGGCAAAAGCTTGTCGCGATGTCCAGTACCGGCCCCAGGTGTTGGCGACTAGAACTGCCCGGTCCCGGTCCCCGTCACCCTCGTGCAACCTGGGATCCCCAGTCCGGCCACCCCACCAGCCCCGAGACAACAGGGCCTGCAGGATCCGCCAGCAAAAAGGCTTGGATGTCAAGGGGAGATCCAGGAGAAAGGTGTATTTGCGGATCAGCATCGTGGTCGACAGCATATAGGTCGCTGGAGCGTGCGCATCTGTGCTTGCATAATTCCTGCGACGACGTTTTTAGTTCCAGTATTAATTAGTTTTCCGAAGGCATGATTATCATGAATGTCCCCTGAACATCTGGCTGTGATCGATCGATCTATCTCATGTAACTAACGTACCTAATGGCGGCGCTGACAGCTCGATGATTGACGTGTCCGGACACACCACCCTCGTCAAAGGTAATGATCTTGAAGTAATCGGGGCCCCAGATTAGCAGAAGTACCTTAGGTCAAAGAGAACTGGGAATGCCGCGAACTTACCACATCCACATGCCACTTTTGGACGTACTCTTTGACGATGCTTTCAATCAAGCTTTCATCCCACCAGACCCCCGGGTTGTCCTGAATCTCCAACCGGTCCAGTGCAACACATCGTGTTTCCCGCACTCCCAGAGCCGCGCAAGAGCCTTGTAGCTCGGCTTTTCTCGTCTCGCCGAGGCCCTGGTCGTTGCCTGTGGGGCGCTGGTCAGTCCAGTACGGTAAATATCCTACGTCTAGCCGGCCGGCATGACTCACCTGTGGACATCACCAGGAGGCTTCCAACTGTGTTCGGGTTTCTGTCCAACACCCCCAATATACTCGGCGCAAAGAATAGACATTCGTCATCCGGGTGCGCGGTGACGATCAACAGGTTCTTCGCTTGCTGTAATTCTGCTGGGAGGAGCCGGAAGTCTGACCCAACAACATAAGCCAGCAGTATCTGGAGGACGAACGGCGTGATGGCGATAACTAGAATCAGACGTAGGAGAAGTCGCCGAATCTTCCGAGGTGGTGGATAGCGTAGAATAGATTTCCAATTGACCCATGCTAGGCCTCCAGTTCCAGGCCACATCTGACCTGAGTTCATCGCGAGATGGGTAGGGAAGATGGATACTCGTGCTGGCAAAAACTGCTTTTTCTAACGGTCGCCAAGAGGTTGAAGGTAGCCTTAGATCTAGGTTGAAATCTACCGCTAAGGATGATAGGGTTTCTAGGGCTCATCCGGCCGGTGTGGATGTGACGCTACTGGGAGGGAGATTGAGGTACGGAAAGTACGACTGACTGGCTCTCGGGAGATTTTGCTGGTCTGGTGGACGAGTCCCTGCGACCCTAGAGCAGAGATGACTGCCTCTCCCCTACCTAGTCGCGAATCCGAACGAGGGTGGCCAACTTCATGACTACTTTATTCACAGCCATCTATTAAGCAATTTGTGGTTACATCAAAATAAAACGCCCACATTCTTCCTATAGGAGGTAGAACATAACAGAACAGTAGGCGTGCTTTATGGAAATATAGACGTTTTAAAGTTCTAGAGCCTGGCCTGCGTTCTTTCTTTCACTCCCGAAATCTACGGAGTAGGCTAGCTTGTCATATGCGCTGGGCTATTATCTAGGTGATTAAAAGATGGAACTTCTGCTTGTCAAGTCTCTTGTTGGATAGGAAACAGCTGAAACAGCCTGCGTTGAGGTTTTGCCTATCCATTTAAGGTGACCACACCCCTATTTACAAGGGAACGAACAAAGGAGACTGACTAGGGCTTACTGGACTGCGGCTTACTGCGGAAATTTTTGTAACTCAAGAGCTATATTCTCTCAGAGACAAATATTTGAGAACTCTTTGCAGATAAACACGGTCACAGAGTAGATGGTAACCTAGACGAATTAGGACCGCGAATGCTTTCCATGACAACGGGGGAACAATGGCCCACTGGACACCAACAAAGGCATGTGATGCTTTCGTCTCAATGAAACAACTTTCGCTCATACTAGTATGTTTCTCTTGCGCTCACTCCGCGTTATCCCCTGTGACTGACAGACGTGATTCAAGCTGGTACTACACAACTCGCTGCTCACATTGGTAAATAAATCCTAAGTACCCCTTACTTGGAAGTGGCATGTGCTCAAATCTTCTAGACGCTGCATTACTCAAGGGTCGTTCCACGGAAGGATGGGCGACGCTATCTTCCCTCCACGGCGATCCTTCTGGTCGAGGGGGTGAAAATGGTCATCAGCTTGTCAGTCACGTCATCCCAGATGTCGAAAACCTATCCATCGTGGTCTGTTGCCCAGCTATGGAAGCAACAGCTGCGGAGTATATTCTCTCGAGACAGCTGGAAGCTTGTGGTACTGGCTCTGCTCTGGTCGCTGCAGAACTCGATAATCTACATTGCGATCAGCAATCTGGACGCTGCGACCTTCCAAGTCACATATCAGCTCAAAATCCCCAGCACGGTACTCCTCAGCATTGTATTCCTCAACAAGCGGGTATCCGCGAAGCAATGGCTTGCTCTGGTGCTGCTCGTTATCGGCGTAGCTATTGTCCAGCCTTCCGGTTCGATCTTCCAAGTACCGACTATATCAGGGAACATGCAATCGAACCTGTCTGCGGCGCTGAAAAGACGACATTGGTTTGCGACTCAGTCAACGATGGTACCCAACGGCATATCAGACCTTGTGAGGCAGCCCAGCCCCAGACCTGCTCTACGTGAAGGCTTGGCAGTTCCCATCATGGACACATCACGGGGAATTTCGGCTCTTCTAGCTGCCTGCGCGATCTCCGGTATCGCAGGTGTGTACTTCGAGAAGGTGCTCAAGGACACTTTGTCATCAGTGACTGTATGGACTCGTAATGCCCAGCTGTCGTTCTATTCGATATTTCCCGTGCTCGCCATCAGCGTCCTTTGGCAAGACGGGAAGGAGATCTCTCGGGACGGGTTTTTTGTTGGCTATAGCCCATTAGTCTGGTTGACAATATTCCTCCAAGCTACTGGGGGAATTATAGTGGCGATCTGCATTACGTATGCGGATAACATCCAGAAGAACTTTGCTATGAGCCTAAGCGTTATCATCAGCACCTTGGCCACCAGTCTGCTGTTCGACAAACCTTTGACCTTAGATGTAAGTGGAATGCCTTTCTTGAGCGTAAAAACTAAGTCGGCTAACCTTTGACAGTTTACGTTGGGCACATTGCTTGTTTTGCTAGCAGTTTATCTGTATCAGCCCCATTAGCGCGCTCACCGAAAAATAAATCATTAATCTCAATTGACTGTGTTGATTTGATGTCAGTGAGACAGCAGGCTATTATCAAGGTAGCATTTGATGTGAGTCTAGGGGTGGGTCCGTTGTGCCCAGTCATTCAACTTAGTCATATATTGCCAATATTTTGGGAACAAGATTCCATTAAAATCTTCGCTTTCACATATTATCTTAGGTGCTATATGAACACTCTACATTATATTCGTTTGTATTTGTTCTGAGGGCGAAAGGCCAGGCGATGGAGACAATCGCTCTCAAAGCTAGCCTTATCATTCGTCCCATCTTCGACCTTGCGCTGCCCATCAGCGACTCTCCTAATTGGATTGCAAAATGGGTTTTGTATCATACTTTCCGACATTTGTTAGTCGAACTCTTCAGACCAAATCTCGAGATAGTTTTCTGTGAGCCAAGCAAGGGACATTTAGGTGGCATAGATGCCACGAGGTGGGTTACCGGGACCGCTGGGTCCTGAGTCATGCTTTAACAAAGTATTTACGCTAGATAGTTTCCTAGGTAGATGGACTTCGTACTCAACTTCCAACAGTGTACTTCACTATGCATACTTAGTAACTGCCCTTGAACTCTTTTGATCATTGAGACTAACAACACCCCGTGTATTACAGCGAGTATTTACCCACAATACGAAGTACGTTAAGGGTTGTATCAGGAAATTCGGACCGGTGGGAGTACTACTTTATTCCAGGGAAATCAACACCGGAATATGCCCCATACCACAATAATTGACAGCGAAGGATCTGTACAGGGTTCGGGTCTTGGGGTTGACCTAACAGAGTGTTCTGTGTTACGTTCTCTTTTGGAACACGGCGCCCCATTCCTCTAGGCGGATCTGCGCCTTTTAATGTTGCGTGCCAACCCGGTCAACTCAATTAAAATTGCTTAGAGCAATGAACACGAGACCAGCTTAAAATTCTTCGGGTCGTGTATTTCCCGCGGCCTCCAGGTATACGAAGTACGACCTCTTGAACTAGGCTGAGCTAGCAGGGCCAATACGCTTAACCCACTTCCTGATTCTCACTATTTCTCGCTTCACGGGCTCGAACTGTTCTACTCTCTTCTAAATACAGAACTTTGATTCGAAACAGTCCCGTCCTTACCGCTACATTTCCTGACCTCCAGAGATTGAATAGAAGCACTTGTGTACTCTTTGATCTCAACCGAAATTGACGAAAGCAGCTGTCGACCCCTAGGATTCACTTTCAACATGAAGAGCCAGTCGAAACGGGACGTCCGCACCACGCTGCGTCGATTCTGGACAGTCCCATTTCAGTACTCCCTTCTTTCCACATCGGTACTTTCCGCAAAACTGTTGCATCTGTACAGCCATATCAAATCGTTACCCCCTGTATTATTCATTCTATACTTGCCTACCTTCTTGGCTTTGGATGTTGCCATTGCTTTTACATTTTGGCTTCTCGTTCACATTACAGCGCACAGGCGGGGATGGATCCTCTTATCTTTTGTCAGGAGTGCACTATTGTAAGCCGTTTTGTTCTCAATCAAGATATTTGAGCTTACTTGAGAAGTCTTGTACTATTAGGGGCCTCGTCTGTCCAGATTGCGTTCTACCTGGAGACAGGTAGTGAGATCAAATGGAGTGCAGCAGGCAATTTTGTTAGCGATCCCGCTGCGATGAGACTACTTCTGTCAGGCGGTTTCTATGCATTTCTCGTGTCAGTGGTCATCGTTGTCATTGCTTTCTTCGCCTCCCAAGTACTGTACGACGGAACTTTTGCTCTGCTCTCTGGGTTGACCGGAGCATTTACCAACCGCCGCTTACAACCACGAAAAACTCCGAAACAGCTTCTAGACGATGACTCTGAATCCGAAAGGGGAACCTGCGGTGATTCAATATCGTCGCAGGAAGACTGCCTAGATTCCTGTGGACAAAATATCGACAGCACTTCTTTTGAATCCAAAACGTTGCATCCCAAATCCAATCCGACCGGACGACACTCCAAATTGATCTCTCGGAAAATGTTTATTGTACCATTCACAATTGTACTATTTCTTCTCTGCGTCCGTCCAAGAGATTTCCCCTTTGCTCACATGTCAGGGTCACTGCCGCTTACCCTTCGGGACATTTGGGGTGTTTACTCTGAGGGTCTCTGCCAAACCGGCCATTCACAAGAATTTGATATATTCCCGCTACCGGAATTGATATCCAGCGAGCTTTGGGAGCAACCAAGCGGCCAACATATTGGCTGGATGCCGACTGCGAACATGTCCCTCATAATCAAGTCGGGAAAGAGTCGCCCCCCAATCCCTGCCTGGCTACCTGAAGAGAAACTCCATGGATTTGATCGGTGGTATGATGATGGTCAAGCTGCTGCTTTGTCTCATGTGCCTGAGGACAACAGGGAGCGTGTAGGTAAAGGGTACAAGGAAGGAGTCAATTACGATCCGATAAAGGACCCCGTGAGAATCACAAATCTCGACCAGGAACTGCTACTTCCAATCAAAGAGGCATTAGACCATCGCAAGATTGCTATCAAACATGTGGTTATCATCCACCTGGAGAGCACCCGTAAAGATGTGTTCCCCTTCAAGAAGGATTCACACCTACACAGCCTCGTCTTGAAATCACACACATCAAATGGAAGCATTGATGCAGTCAATAGGGAACTTTCGAAGTTGACCATCAATACCGAACAACTCACAGGGGAAGTGAGCGGATTCGGGCCAGCGGATGTTGGTGGGTTTGTCCCAAAAGCTGGCACCTGGCGTGAGTTGAGTAAGGAGAGAGGAGGGATTAATATTGTCGGCGCTTTTACTGGAAGCACCATGACCTTCAAAAGTATGGTTGGAAGTCACTGCGGTGCACAGCCGTTGCCAGTTGACTTCACGGTCGAGGCTCGAGGACACATCTACCAGCCTTGCATTCCTGATATATTGAAGCTATTCAATCATAACAAGAAATCGCAACGCAAAGAGTCAAGAGGAACCACAGGCAAAGATTTCAACTCAAAACCTTGGAAGTCCGTTTTCGTCCAGTCAATCACCGATCAGTACGATTATCAAGATGAACTCAACGAACGTATGGGATTTTCCGAGGTGGTCGTAAAGAGCACCATTGATAACCCAGCGTCAAAATACTTCCCTCCAACAGAAGAAGAATCAAACTATTTTGGTTACCCGGAAACGCAAGTCAAAGACTACATGCGTGACCTGTTTCTTGATGCTGAGAAGAACAACGAACGACTCTTCCTTTCTCACTTCACAAGTTCTACTCACCACCCATGGAATACTCCTGAATCAGCTGGCGAGAATTTCGATTTCTTGAAGCGAAGTGGATGGAGATCAGAGCACGAGCTCAACAGGTATTTAAACACGATAAGATATGGAGACAGGTGGATTGGACAGGTTATGGATATGATTGAGGAAGTCGGTGTGGCCCAGGAGACCTTGGTGGTGATGATTGGAGATCAGTAAGTTCTCTTCTATTGCCAGATTGCTAAAGCGATCTAAAAATTCATGTAGCGGAATGGCTTTCGAAGAAGATTCCCCTAAACACAGCACATTCGAAAACGGCCATATTAGCAACATCCGCGTCCCTCTCCTCTTCCACCACCCATCTCTCCCTCGGATTCAGCTTGGAATAAATGCAACCTCTCTCTCCGTCATCCCCACAATCCTCGACCTCCTCACGGCCACATCCTCTCTCAATACACAAGACACCGAAATCGCCTCGAATCTCATCCAACAATATGAAGGCCAAAGTCTTGCCCGACCATATAAAGTTAAGAAGAACGGTCGTCAGGCTTGGATCGTGAGCGTGCTTAACGCTGGTGGTGCTATCCTATCCGTGTCATCGGCTGCAGTTCCACATCGGCTTATACTCCCGATATGTAAAGCTGGGGTGTATAGATTCACATCCACGACTCGGGATCCAAATGAACTCCATCCCATTGAAGAGTACTCCATTTCTGCGCTTGCTGCCCGCGTTGCGAAGGAATTCGAGGACGAAGCCGCGAATTGGGTTACAGATGCCGAGAAAATAGGCAAGTGGTGGGTGGTGGAGCAGAGGAGGCGGTGGAAGTTCACAGGAGCTAGTCTCCAGGACGATAGGACGGCTGAGGAGTTGAGGGGTGCAGGGAGTATCAAAAAGGAGCACTGGTGGGATATGTAATATTTCACGTGCATCTAGAGAAGACGTTGGTCAGAGACATTCCTGACGAGGAATCATGCTGTATCGGGATTTCTTACACCCCGCAACACCGGGGGATATTGAGCTGAAGACTATTTGCCTTCAAGCCAGGTGAGGTTTGAGATCTTCAAATCATCCCCATGGCATATAAGGGGCTCTAATTGTTGCACTCCAGGTGATGGACAGGCCAGGGGGCAAGGAGAGCTGACACCCACGATCGCGATCGACCTGCGGGTAGCGTTGCGTGGTCTGGAGGCATTGGATGGTTCACGGCAGCCTTAGGGTTGAACTGGCACTCTGTGTCTATTTGGGTTGCAGAAGGTGATTCCAATCAAGAGTTGCAAGTTTCTGTCTGCATGAGACCAAATGGTCAGGGTCGCGACTCAGCGGTCTTCATTAGAAGAGCTTGTCGCACACTGACATTAGTCCGAAAGGACGTTAGTGCGGATCTTTCGTTTGTGAAAGATGAGTTCAACTATCCCTTCTCCCTTTGCTTTGCTTGTTCCCTTTGTTTGAAATGCGGGTTCTGGGATAGTGTTACCTGGTACCCCAACTTATGCATATTCAATTCCCAATCCTGAGGACATCGGGGTAGTACTACCTGGTAGCATTACCTATGCATAATTAGATCCCGGTCTTCATACTCAGTACGACTGGCAGCGTCAAAGTCGTCTTCAGTTAAACCATTACCGTCATAGAACTTATTGAGAAGTTCGATGTAACGAGTGAGGAGAATTCCAGAAGCCACGTTGTCAGGACCCATGCATGGAGGTCCTGGATCTGGTCCGTCATTGTCTGGGTCACCATTGTCTGGTTCATCAGTTTCTCCTGCATTATTCGTGGGAAGTCTTAAAAAGAATTCTCGAACAGCAGCGTCTAGACTGTTAACATGAGTTTGATCCTCGGCGATGAACGCATCAGTGTAGTGCGGTAGCTTGGAGAAGGAGTCAACCTTGAAAATGTTTCTCAGCTGCATCCATGAGAAAGTTTAAGAGGCCAGCGACTGTTGAGCGGAGGATTCTCTGTACCAGGAAATGTAAGGTAGTGCACTGCGGACGGACAACGGTCACTTCCTGGACTTGGAGCTCCATCTCCAGGAATCGTCTCGAATCCAGGAATGTATGGATGAATACCAGTGAAGACATGCTTCAGGAGCCATTCGATACCTTGTATCTCTGGAGGATACGAAATCGGCATCGCAAGGCGTTGGATATCTGCAAATCCAATGAGCTGTGTTCTTCTCGTGGCTTCAGGAGGTCCATGGCCATAGGCACGATCGCCAACAGCCGGCTCACCTCTAGGAGTGGCATAGTTGCCAATCGGGAACAGCGACTGGATATCCATATAGATAGTGTCACGATTTGCATCGAATCTGACAACCTGAGAGCTCGGATCATCGCGCAAGTCCAAGCGACTAGGGTACCGTCTCTGATACTCCTCCCAAGTATCTCGACTGACAAAGTTAAGTTCATTGGGAGCTTCAGAAATCCAGAGTCTCCACCTATACTTGTATCGTCCAGGTGGAATGGGTTGTCGTCCAATGAGAGGTGCTTCGGGCATGGACTGGAAGTATGCCGTCTGGATGATGTGGACTTCAACATGCGACCTTCACGATGGCCAGGAATGTTAACTCCGTTGGAGATCTTGAGGTGAGGCGTGGCGTTTGACATGTCCCAAATGATGCGCTAGGCATCGTCGGGGAGGGCATCGAACGATGGGAAAGATTCCTCAAATCAGGAGGCGGCGGGCTCTGCCTGTCGCTTCTTCCCAAATCAGCGTGGCTACTCGCAGATTCTTTGACTGTTTAGACAGGCTGTGCTTGATGAGATGATTGATTTGACATTTCCGATATCCTGGTTTCAGGTCTGAAATTAGATGAGGAAGAGCTTTTGATAATCAACCATATTTATAAGGTTGATATATGTTCTTTTCATAACATCCATAAGCTGCGGTTTCGATGTTCCGGGTTTTGAACAGGTGTTCCCACTGGTAAAATAAAGGGAAGATGATGGAAACAAGACTTTGTTCTGATGACTTGAAAGGAGATGTGGGGAACAGCTAAGCGAGGCATTGTAAACAGGCTTACACTACGAACGATACCGATGACCAACCGGCCCAACACTCTGGGCCAGTTGTCTACAAATGGCACCAATATCTAAAGTCCCTGCACCTCTATATATTCCTTTCCAATAATTCTACGGCTTGTAATCATCACGTCCTCCTTCTGAGAGATCGTTCAAAGACCATACGCATCTCGGAGAACTCCGACAACAGCGCAAGAGATGGTAGCATGTTACGAAGCTGTGCATGTTGTAGATATCAGTAAGCCAAGATATCTGACCTATCATAACAATACAGTGTATTTCTCGGCCCCGAAGCTGAAAATATATGAATGACAAGACTGCATTCTATAACAGCAAGTACCTTCTCAATGAGGCCTAAAACATTGCACTTCTTATGTAATAAGCTCGGAGATGATGTTGGAGTAGCCACACAGATCCAACTCTTGTCATACTACTAGCTGAGTTAAATTTCAAGCAGGCAGAGTACAATCGCGGACTCAGCCGCACTATGATAGTGTGGTGGTTTTTGGTCGACGAACATACTGTCAGGTTTTCGGAGACCTCGCCACCTTATACCGATCTAGCGATAACCAGACAGCGGAGTTCCTAGTCCCCAGAAACTAAGATTCTAGTCTTTCATTCAAGGTTAATCCGGAAATCTGGTTCTCACGACCAATCTGTGTATGAAACAGTGACTTCCACACTTCACTGCGAGTGGCGTTTGTCCAATTGCGTTTGTCCAATTGGGTTAAGATACCATAGCTCGGCCTTCCCACAAAAGGCAGAGATACATGCCTGATGATGGAAGGATCCAGGGAGAGTCCACTTGGGTGTAGCAGAAAATAAGCCCTCGCTTCCTGGGAGGGTCACTCACTACATGTCCCAGCTATCAGCTTCGTGAATCAACCAAAATTCGAAGAGCCCATCCACTTATACCATGACTAGCAGAGTTTGCAGCCAGCATAGGTAGTATCTGACAACAGAGGCTGTAATGACACCGAATAGGTTTTGGAAAGTCTGGAAATGTGAAAGTTACAGACCCGTCTCGGGTCATGAAAGAGAAAACCGAAGTATTGTGAAGACGACGAAACAGCTAAACAAAAGGATTTCCGCTGCTAAGGTAGCGTGTAGAAGGGCTAGGTGACTGGAATGACTCGCATTTGAAGGTTCTGCAAATAGGCACCACCGATTCTCGGATGAGTTCGTACTCTGTGAAAGGGCGGGATTTTATAGAAACTTCCATGGCTCAATCCTCCTTCCGGCGGGATGATCCCCATGTGAAGAATTGGAAGCAGGAACGAAGTGGTCTTAAATCCTAGGGTGAGAGAGTCACATCTGCATAATTCTTGGATGTACTCCTGTTCTATCGCTTGCTGCCAGACGCCATGCTACCGTACAAAATGACGAATGAAGATGATAATCGTACAAGCTACCGCCTAGTTCTTGCTAAACGCCTTCTATTCCACCCGGACGTGATGTATCCCCTCTAGTTTCCAGGGCCCTCTCCCAGAAGCCTAGCAATCAAAACATAAGTAAAGATCAAACCCCCCACAACCAACAACTTATTCCTCCTAACCCAACTCTTTCCCTCCTCGCCAACCGCCCTCCCACCCTCCACAACCGCCCCAACAACAGCCTGACTCCCACTCGGCCTCCTCAACCCAGCCATGCCCCCAGGATTACAAGTAGAACTCACAGCAGCAGCAGCCTGATTCCCCGTCGCAATATCCACCCTATTCTCCCTCATCCACTTCCAATTCTCCGCATCCAGCTCCGGCCACTCCGCTGCAAACTTCGCGCCTCCATCCCCAGCCTTGATATTCCCCTTTTGTCCCGCCTTCCCCGTAATATCCTTATGACTTCCCCCACCGGTCGAATTCCACCAGCGACTCCGCTGCGCAGCCCATCGTCGCTCTGCTTCTGTCCCGCCTACGCTGCCGGTTGTCATCTCCTCGCTCGTCATGAATGAGAGGAGTCCGATCAGAATTGTGCTTACTTCCCATGCTGGGTTGAAGGATTTAGGATGGAAGTCGGAGATCGAGAGGCAGAGGCGGGTGGAGGGTTGGAAGCGGCCTGAGGGGGTGTGCATGCGGATGGCGGGGGGTGCGAAGGGGTAGTTGGTGGGGAAGATGAGGGTTCCCCAGTATTGGCCGTTGTGGTAGGGTGTATCTGGGGGGCCGGTGAGGATATAATGCCATCTGGAGGCATTAGTGAATGTCGACTTGTAGGGAGGTGGGGGGAGGATGTACTCAAGAATGTTTGACTCGGAGGGGTGAGCGACGATGAATGGTGGGGGATTGGCAGATATGGTCTTGTACTCCCGGGTCAACTGTTTATCAATCAGTATGATATGCCAGTATTCGCAGATTTGTATGTTCTTACCCGGTTGTTGGCTGCTCGACTGGCCATCTCCGTTTGAAGCCCAAGGCTGACAGTATTGGAATGTGGAAAGCGAGGGGCGCGATCGTTTTATTTACTTATTGAAGACTTGTGTGCTCGTGTGGATAATCTGGTTCTGTTATTGAAGAGGTTGTCGAGGGAAGATGCGGAACCCTTGAATTGAGGTTTGATGGAGGTCGTGGATGTCGTGGTCGTGTGCTGTTCTTATGGGTTGTCTGTTCTTATGAGGTCAAGAAAGGCTTGGCCAGTCAGAATGTCAAGAAGCGGCCGCTGTATTCCCCAAGGCTGAGTCACGTGTGATCGGGTTCTTCAGCCGAGCATCCCTCGGGACAAAACAAAACAAGCACCACCTCAATTTGACAGTCAATATAGACAAGATGGCCAATCCTGTGGACTCAGGAGACGATGTAAGCTCTTACATACCTCAGCTACTGGCTGTTGAAAGTTGCAGAGACAATGGCTGATCCGCAATTCCCCAGCTCTTTGAGAGTCTCCGCAAACAGGATCCCAAGGCAGAGGAAAAGGCCAAGCTGGTGGCAGAGAGAGAAGCTGCTCAGAATGCAAAGGCACAACAGAGGTTGATGGAGTTGGTATGCATTTCCTTCGCGTTCAATGGCAGAAGCTTACAGCAGCAGATTGGCAGCAATTCCTCGCTCCCAGTCACCGTCTCCTCCATTCGAGTTATTGGGCTGAACCATACCCGCCGCTCATTCCTCGACCGAATCTTCGATCCTCTGATCAGTGCAAACAGAGGTGCTCCATATACGTTAGCAGAAGCTTTGCAAGAAGTCAGCACTGCGGCAGATAAGCTACGGCGCTTTGGTATGCTTCATTCTCTGTCGTACATGCTGGTCTGACTGTTTAGAAATCTTCCACCCCTCACTACATACTTTTATCGACCGTCCCTCACGCACCGACCCCTCAAGTACACCTACGGACATCGACATATACCTCAAAGCCGAAGAACGGAGCAGGATATCTCTGAAAACAGGCACAGACTTAGGAAATGTAGAGGGTTCAGCATACGGAAACCTCACATGGAGGAACATATTCGGCGGCGCAGAATCCCTCAACCTCAACGCCTCAGCAGGAACACGAACACGTTCCGCCTACCAAGCCACATTCGACACCCCCATCCTCAGCGACCCAGACAAGAGAGTCACAATCGATGCCCTCCAAAGCAGCACCTTAAAACCATGGTGCAGTCACGACGAGGCCCTGAAAGGAATGGGATTGAAATACAGCTGGGCTACGGAATCAGGAACTCGACATCAGGTAGGCTACACAGGAGTCTGGCGCCAAATCACCGGCCTTGCCGCAAACGCCAGTCCAACCGTCCGCCACGACGCAGGAGATACCGTTAAAAGCAGTATATCCCACACCTGGCTCTCGGACCAACGGAACCACCCCTTCCTCCCCAACAAAGGCTACCTCCTCAAAACCGTCTCCGAAATTGCAGGCTGGGGCCCTTTGCAAGGTGACGTCGCATTTTGGAAATCAGAACTCGAAACCTCCGCCGCAGTTGCAGTCCCTATCCCAGGCGTCAAAGGCGACAGCGGCGTCTCCCTCACAGGTGGTTTCAGAGCAGGCATGCTATATCCCCTCCCCGTAGGATTCGGCTCTACGTCTCAACCGAGCAGGATAAACGACCGCTTCCAACTCGGTGGCCCAACTGATGTCCGCGGATTCAAGATCTCAGGCCTAGGACCAAGAGATGGGCCTGATGCAGTAGGAGGCGATATCTACGCTGCCGGATCCGCAAACCTCCTTGTACCATTCCCGCGAGTGGGCAAGGACTCACCATTACGAATGCAGATTTTCGCTAATGCGGGACGGCTACTGGCGTTAAGAGATTCAGGTGATCACGGAAGCAAGAGTACGCAGAAGAGAGTGTACGGTACTGCTGCGCAGCTGTTCGATGGTGCACCTAGTCTGGCGGCTGGGGTGGGTGTCGTTTATGCGCATCCGGTTGCGAGGTTCGAGATGAATTTTAGCTTGCCGCTGATTTTGAGGAGGGGTGAGGAGGGGAGGAAGGGGTTGCAGTTTGGAGTGGGGATTAACTTCCTATAGGCTTATTGGGCGTGGGGGGATGGGTTGTGCGATTGGGAGCAGGGGATGGAAATGTATATATGTAAGTGTAGTGGCTGTATATTACGTGTGGCAGAGCAGATGAGAATATAAGACTCGACTTCAGATCCGCTGCCCTGTCCTGGCTGGCTTCCTCGAGGTGAACCATCAAGGTAGGGATACTTTCGCTTCTTCTCATTGAATCGTCTTTTATCTCTATGTCGTGCTACCACACCGCCAGTTATCAGATGCGAGTCAAGTGGCCGCTGTCTTGGGTGCGCGTAGCCAACAAGGTTCTCTCACATGTCTTGAAGTGTCTATATAGCCTCCCTTCTGCCTCCAGCCTTTAACCCAAAATATTCCCCGTACACTTCGTTCTTCACCACAAAACCTGTGTCTCTTCGAAAATATCTGCTTCAACTCGTACCTGATCGATCGTCTACTGGTACACGAGACTATAAAAGCCCGTTCGAACACCATGCATGAGAGCTCATGAATAAACATGCTCACCACAATTCATGCGTGATGGCTGGCTCGCGATGCGGGCCTCCTTTATCTTGCGCTTGAAGGCTTGCTGGTAGAACCATTGTGACATAATCGTCTTTGGTATCTCAGGGTCTGGTTGGCACTTTGAAAGTACGCTTCGCTACTAGCTGTTTGCACCAGTATGTGATCCAATGAGAAAGGCTCATCTGGATCTGGAGTATCGACAGCGAGAAGAACATCGACCACAGGCACAACCACCAACACGATGGTCTCTTACACATGATCGCGAAATCAAGTATACAACGTCAAATGCCCAACACGAACAACCAAAGTCCGATAGATCACCGCCTCGAACTTCCTGGGAACCTTCATAGAAAAATATCCTTACAGAGCTCTGAGGGTCTCAACTCTCAGTACCCGCATACGCCATTATTCCTTTACAGGCAGCTTTTTTGTTGAGTTTGGTACGCTGAGGGAAAGAGATTATATACTAATCACTACGTTGCAAAAGGTAACTTGTGCTCGAAAGGCTGGACACGAACATTTCAGCTACCGTACCGTATTTTGTCGGAGAGAGGGGAGCTTAGTACGTCGAAGTGAATGGTTGAATTGAAGGAGTATATTAAGTTCGACGAGGGAGACGACCAAGAATCAAGCCGGAAAGCATGGATGACAAAGGCAAGGCGAAGAGACGAGCCGTCTTCCGTCTTTCGATCTCGTCATTACTTCCAGGTCCGCTGAGTAGGTGCGAGCTTTCGTATTATGGGAGCGATGGCCACTCGGACTCCAATATAACGCTGGTTCGTGAAAATGAATAGGCCTTGTCAGGCTTACTCTCCAGGAAATGGTCGACAACATCGTAGAAGATGACAGCCATCCTGGATCTACGAGAATTTGAACGCAAGGATATCAGAGGGCAACGACAAAGTCTATCCGGTCATCACGCCAAGTTAACGAGTGAGTTCATGATTCCCGATCGACGATGTTCATAGACCACAGGAATTAGGCACACGTCTTGTCTCGACCTCCCGGTCAGTGGATTTCGGTGCGTAACCTTTGAGACCCAGGTATATGGTCCCTTACAAAGCTGAACGATGGTTTATATACTTGTGGGCTTACCTAGCTCTTTGGGCTCGTCGGATCTTGAAAGCATTTCCCCCGCCTCAGGTCATTCCGTCAAACAATAGCTTCAAAACGACCGCCAGGCTCTTCGGCCTGCAGCACCAAGCAACTTTCGGTATGAAAGCTAGAAGGCTTAGTTCCCACGACGAGTATGAATCAACGTGGAGCACTTGCCACTTTCTGCCCCTAGAAGGCTGTTTGGCCCATGAACGATTTCCGAGGCTTGTGTATTCTTACCGTGTCTTGATATCTCTTTCTCGAAGGAGGAGATTCAAAATGCTTCATCTGGCAATACCTACGAGGCACTCAGAACGCCGAGCGGACTAGTCAGCGAGACTTGTCCAATCTGACAACAGCACATCTTTTGACGACAGTATATCACCCTCTTTGCAAGTTCTGGGGATGTACCACTGAAAAACAGAACATCAAATTAGGTATCAATTTTGTATAGCTACCCGAAAAGTACCACAAAATGGCGATTCCCTCTGCCTTCCCAACGACCTGACCATTCTCTAGCATTGCCATCTTCAGGGCCCCCGGATATTCTTTGTCGCGTGCTTTTGGCGGAGGTTTTATATTCTCTTCGGTGGTTCAAGAAATCAGTCATGGTATCGGAGAAGCAAGTTCGTTGCACTCCTGATCTCACAAATTCTTAATGAACTGGCAAGTCCTCCCGGCTTATACCAGAAGTATCAAGGCACCATCGCAACCAGCACTTGGTACATAGTGCATGACAATTCCGATAACGACGAAGGACCAGACATTGGATCGTCGCTTCGGTAATCATCAACGGACCGGGATCTGGGATTCGACGTCCAGAAGCTGGATGTGGCGTGCTTGGGATGGATGGGTGATTTCATCGGGGACACTTTCAAGATCTCTCAAACAAGATTGCATTGTCTTTCCAGGCTCTTCCATTCACTAAACTTGTTGGTGAGATCTAGGAAATGACGACAGTAAGAGGAGATGGCTAAGATAAGACCGCTCGACAACATACGAATTTCGCAGCTGAACCCTAGCCGTCTCATCTAGAGCAGCCGTCTCCCAAAAAAGACTTATTCATGTTATTACGTTACCGAAAAGTCATTCCTGGCCGTATTCGAACGCAACGCTCATAAACATATTTTACTGATCAGTACGTAGTCGACTTCGAGTCATTTTCGTCAAAGATCGGCATTTTAAAATGCTTGGAGAGCCCAGTCATGATGGCATGGAAGAAGTTTTGTTACATCCCAATTGTATTTCGAAATCAGCGATATCCAACTCAACCAACGACCACTCCGAAGTTACAAGATCAATCAGACTCCACTAATGCATATTCGACACCAGATCTTCATCCTATCCCATCCAGCTAGCTCAACTCTCGGGCGAGACTTTCGATATCCAGCGGCCATCGGTTCCGTCAAGAAAAGAGCATTTGACTTGAAGCGAGCTCAAAGGGTAGGCGGAAATTGATGATCGTTTAGTGCTACACAACAATTAGTTTCTGACTCAAGCTTCATTCTTGAAGCGCTAGAGAGGTAGGCAGCGACTAACAGTGCAGCAAGAGCAGCTCTCGCAAGTGGTACATCCAGAGCACGAGTTGCAGGCACAGTTGTCTCCCATATTTGCGGTTTGTGTTGTTCTTGACGAAAAACTTGAAAGATATTTGTTTGGTTTGAAGAGTGTATTGTTTGATATATGCTGCTGATCTAAGGAAAAGAACGAGAGTTGTTGAGGGGAATTAAAGGTCTACTTATACCTCTAGGAGTGCTGCATAGCTCAACCTGAGGTTAAGGAAAGGAGTTGAACATGGCATGTGAACGCGGTACAGGCGGATGTGCTACACACCATCAGGAATGTAGGTCTTGGTTGTCGAATCACAACCAGCTCGAGCGTGGGATGAGAGTCTAAGATTGGACTATGAAGTCGCTAGATGTATCACGAGAGAGACGGCCAATTGTTGGAGTGATAGCTCGTTGGTTTAAATGCCTATTAGCTTCGGGAATACCCATCCTTCACATCAGCGACCAATGAGCTGACAGCCTTGCAATCTGCATCTAGAGGATTTGACCTGTAGGCACTCGTAATAGTAAAGATATCGATATCAAAGAAGAAGACCTTCATCGTGATAGGAAGGTAGAAGCAACAAGACCATCAAGGGGACTCAGTGCACCCGAGAATCGTACCAGCGATATCTCGATTCAACACAATCAGCCTACGAGTCGGACGGAGATGTTGAAACGAGGCTTACATCTGAGTCCCTCTCATCCAATAGATCACCGAACATTCATACATCATCCTCAACACGATAAGATAACACCACCCATCCATCGCCCGAGAGGCACATAAAGCTAGCGTTAGCGCAGCCTCAAACCTCATATCTAACGAATCTAAGCCGACAGTGCTGGGACCTGGAATTAAATGGGGTAAGATGAAGTACGTGGCAGAGCATGTCTGGCGCGGGGGAGGAAAAGAAAGTTTGACGGCGTTCTGCATATGTACGACACGAGCACGTGTAGTGCTGCTGGTTCGTGGTGTATGTGAGAGTAGATGCCGCTGTATGCGACAGAAGGCGGGGAGGGCCGAAATGCTCGGAGTTCAGAAGAGGAGCTCCGAGACATGTGCAGGAATAGATGTGATACAGCTGCTGAGTGGTTCGATCAATTGTCAGCTCCAAGACATATAACAGCCAAGTCATCTGTTTGCTGACTTGCTGAGGCTCATTCGACCTGGAACCGTCCACTTGATATGATGGCGAACCTCTTGGGTCCTCCGAGGAAGGTCTCGTTCCAGTCCAGATTCACTTCCCCCGTACGTAGCCAATCAAGTGTCACAGTGATCACACACATGATAACCAGAGCCATATTTTGTGTGAACTTCAGTTGCTTTTGATAACTTTGCTCAATTATACAATTTCCATCCATCTTCCTGTGAAAAACAGCAATCCCTCCCACCCAGCCATCCAAGTATCAATCCATCATGCAATTTATATCCATATATCCAAAAGACGTGAAGCCCATGTCGAAGAAGAACAATGCGTGCCGAGAAGAAGTGAAAATGCAGTGAATGAATGTGGAACCAGGAGCGAGATCAAATCGCGAGAAGTTTATTTTCCGCAGCTGGAGCAAGAGCAGCTGGAGCCGCAGTTGCCTATCACCAATGTGTTAGTTTGGATCTGTTTTGATTGTTTGAGATGTCGAGATGTCGAGGTGTTGGTGTTGTTGACGATGAGGGGTCGAAAGTGGGGTGAATGAGGGGTCGTGATGCCAAGATGGCTCCGTGGGATGACTTACAGCTAGAGGTACCGGAGCATCCGCATTCGCCCTTCATGATGATAGATTTCGAAGTGGTTGTTTGGTGTTTTGAAGTGAGTGAGTGTTCTGTTCGATGCTCGTAGTGTTGTTCGTGAATGAAGGACAAGTGTTCAAGGTGGGACAGCGGCCTTCTTTTATGTTTCCCTTCGTCTCCTCCCCTGTATCAAGTCCAGATCCGATCGGCCCACTCTCACGCGAATCATCCAATTACGCTTCTCTAAGTTGCGCATTTCGTGCGCTGATACTCGTCGATCTGTCCGTGCTGCGTGCTTTGTGCCCTTTTTGCCCCTCTTCCACCCGAGACGTGGGGCGGGCCTTGTCTGGCTAGGGACCTGCTTCGGCTAAAGAGGAGGGTGAGATGGGGCTGTGACAGGATAGGAGTTGTTACAGATGATGCTTTTCACTTTCCATAAATCCATGCCCATGACTCGAAGGTAAGCCTCTATCGTCATGGCTTGATGATAGTCTGCTTTCACTATTCGCCGTGTGCGTTTTGAGTTTGATAGTGGCATATGTCGGTGTCTTATTGTTTCCAGCGCTTGCTGAAGATCTTGGCATTTGTTGACAGTCCTTGGACGACGTATCTTTTCATCTATTGTGGTACCAGTCTGCAGTCAAGGTCCGCTTTCCAAGCAAGTCAGATCGGACCGTTCCTTCAGACTACGCAAGTGTACGGTCTTTAAAGTAACATGGTTGATTCGCTCCAGAATTTGACGTCTCAGCCAATAGAAACGTGCTCAAAACGGGACACTACACGAAACCCATCTCACAACTGCCTCATTACCACTCCAAAGTGCAGAGCCAAGGATATATGAATGGCTGTCCCTACCCGTGCCCTCGAGTTCGGGGGGTTTGCATTGCTGCACCTCCCAACTTGGGCGTACTTGGTATCTGGATACTGCACGGGGTTGCATTTTGACCTTCTTCCCCGGCACATAAGACCTGTCGCTTGTTGAATCTTACGTGGGGAGTCAAGTCATGATCTTCACGGCTGAGCGGCATTGCATTGTATTGGCTGTGTTCATGATACTCAAATAATGATAATTGGGCCCGTGGCAGGCCGAGAAATCGAAAATGTGCCTAGAGCCTGGGTGCGCTCGCCTCTCGGGTTCGACTCCGCTATTCAGGTGGGCGAGAGAGTATCGACTGGGTGATCAGGATCGCGGTTCGATCACGAGCTCGAAGGTTCTGCTGGAACGGCCTGGGAGTGGCAATGACGGGAGATGCATTTTCCTTTTTCTCTAGAAGCCTTTGTAGAAACAATCCCCACATTCCGTAATGGATACCACTCTTCTCCCAAAAGGAAATCCAAAGACGCCGAGTTGAGATCACATGGAAATAATTAGGTCTTGAACACCGTGGTGAGGAATCTGGAATTCTGTAGCCCAAGCAGCGGCGCGGTCCTTTAAAACTGAGCGTAACACAAATGGAAAGGCGACGTGCGTTAATAACACTACAATCATAACATCATGGCAGTAGGCTTCAAGTACCATTACCCGATGCTACAGACAGGAAAAAGCGGTCGTTGGGAATAGTCCTCCAGAGGTAAGCATACCCACCGACTACACTTCGTTGTCGGCTAGCTACCACTCGCTTCGGCTCGCTAAACAGAAAACATCAGCAACAAAGTCAACATGCCGAACCCAGGTTGAGCTGCCTTATCTTCAATGGATGGTTCAAACCCGAACTGTCTTCTGTCGATGACTGGCCTGCTCTGGAAATGCGCCTAGGCTTTCTAGACTTGGAAGATCTTGTAAGGCGTCGAATGGCATGCTTTCTCCAGCTCTCCACACAGGCCATCATAGATCCCAAAGATCCCTCGTCATCCATTCTCTAGCGTCACTTATTAAGTAGGCACCGAGGCTCTACTACCCGTGTTCAGGACACAGTCTGAAGCACGATACGTGAAGTCTTCGTGTAAACTTCGGCGCAAGCTTAACCCAAACCCTGGTCCGTGTCAAACATGACAGCCGTGTAGGGTCCACCACACTGGAAAGTTATGTCAGGCATAATCTTTTTCAAGTAGAGAGATTATCATTGGCTATGCTCCTAGGAATCTTTAATCTACTTCGTACATGGCCTTTTTAATGTAGGTTCGCTGTCTGTGCACCCTCTAGAAGATTCTACCCCCTGCCAGCATTCTAGCCAATGAGTATTTGATGTCTCTCATGCCGCTTTTCTGTAGGATGTCCTACTACGATAGCTTCAATTTATCATGGAGGATTCATTATACTCAGTGCCGACGCCTAAAACACCGCATAAACAATGTACACGCGACGATCGTATACGAATCGAAACTTTATACTTCGACGCCGGCTTTACAGAAGATGAAATCGCCCTTCAATTAAACAAGACTCCTCGACAAGTCGGCTACGCTCTTGCCCATTGACTCACACCTCAAAAACACCTTCGCGGACGAAAGCCTCGCCTTAATACACCTCAACGAAAGCGCCTTATTAAGTGGGTAACGGCTTCAAGTACGAATCGACGTGTACGATGGGCAGATATACCGGCGATTTTACAATGGGATTGTGGAGAGAAAGCTATTCGAGCAGCGTTTCATAAGGAAGGGTTTGTTCGACGAATTGCAAGACGAAAGCCACCTTTAACAACGCAACAGCGAGAAGATCGACTCAAATGGGCTTGGGAGCATATATTTTGGACCGACGAGCAGTGGTCGAAGGTTCTTTGGAGTGATGAGACGTGGGTAAATCCTGGGAGACATAAGAAAGCGTGGGTTACTCGAATGAAGGGCGAAGAAGAACTATACCATACTGATTGCGTGGAAGAACGACACCAAAAGAAGATCGGATGGATGTTTTGGGGTTCGATTAGTGGTAAATACGGAAGGCATCGAGGTTTGTTTTGGGAAAAGAATTGGGAGACGATTAATGAAGGCTCTTACTCCGGAATAATCGTCCCTATAGTTCAAGAGATTCTACAACAATATCCCGAGCTTGTTTTTCAACAAGATAACGCAAAAGGGCATGCTTCAAAGTATACAAAATCAGTCTTCGAGGCTATTGGAATTACTCCGATCTTTTGGCCAGCAAATTCCCCTGATTTGAACCCAATCGAGACAATATGGGACCTAATGAAAGACTACTTGGAAAGACAATCGATAGAAGTTCACCGGTCTTATAAACGCCTTCGAGTAGCTGTTCAAGAGGCTTGGGAATCGATAACACAAGCTACGATTCAAGAGATTATCGAAGGAATGGGTGACAGATGTATTGAAGTGATTTTAGCTGAAGGTGGCCATACAAAATACTAGGGGTTTTTGTAAAAGCAGCATTGCCAAGTATCTAGTGCGCATTGACGTGAAATCTACATTAAATGCGCCATGTACGAAGTATGATATGGATCACGCCTCGGTACGGCATGATTCGGTATCGGGAAGACATCGTCAGTGGATGAAACAACCCATTTTTGGACCTTGTACCGGGACGGCCATGCACTGGATACTATGCCGATAAGCTAGAAGGAGCAGTGGCCAATCATAATGTTGCAATTACATGGAGCCGCAAACGGTCATTTCCGACTCTGTGGATTTTAGGACAAGTCCTCGGCATTCGCTTAAAAACAGTGGATTTTCTACGGATCTATTGATAGGTTCAGAAACATCTATAATATGGTTAGAAGCGCCTGGTGATGATGAGATACTCGCGCCCAGTTTGAGAGATTTGTTTCTGCCGTCCCCATTGCCCAACACGTTCATTTTTTCCGCTCAGCCAGAATGAAGTTCCTTACTCTCGTTGCCATTTTCGGCACCACTGGAATCTGCTGCATCAATTATACATGGGTGGCTCCTACTGCAACTGATCGTGAGTACCTCCCTTCCAGAAGCTCTCAAGAAAAGCTTTTGATCATTCGAAAGGTCGAAGTCCTTGCCCAATGGTCAACAGTCTTGCCAATCATGGCTTCCTCCCCCGTGACGGCATGAACATCTCTCTGGCAGATCTTATTGTTGCATTCAACGAGTCCCTGAACCTTGCCCCTGCAGCAACCACCCTAGTGGGCCAGAAAGCTCTGCTCGCATCGACTACGGGAAGCAATGCTACTTTCAATCTCGATGACATCAACACGCATGGCAGTAAGTACTTTGTTTAAACAATTGGCTATCTAAAGACTGATGGTTTACCAAATAGTCATCGAACACGATGGATCTCTCTCCCGTAACGACATCTTCTTTGGCGACAACCACTCGTTTAATTCCAGCATCTGGGACTCGGTCGCAGCGTCTTTCACGAATGCCACCATCTCTCTCTCAACAGCCAATTCCGCTCGTGCTACACGCTTAGCTGCTGCAGCTGCTGTTAATCCAGAGTTCAACATGACTGCCAGTGATGCGCAATTCAGCGGCATCGAGACAGCTCTGTATATGACAGTCTTTGCTGATCCGGGTATCACCTCAGAGGCAAGAACTGAGTGGGTCGGTGTTCTATTCAGTAAGACAGCACATCCTATCTCATCAAGAACTTTCCGCTGACAAAGATGTAGCGGAAGAGAGACTGCCATATGAGGAAGGTTGGACGAAGTCAGAAGAGCAGCTCACGGCCGCTAGAATCCTGGCACTCGCAGCACAGGTTCTCACGAATTGAAGGGGACACCGAATTGTTCAAAACGTAAATTATTCATTATCAACTTTCGCTCTTGTGGTTATCATGATTTTGCATCGCTTCAACTGGACACCCCAACCTGTTCAACATCCGCTCTAGTATCCCTGGGGCCATGCAGTAGCCAGCCACTCATAAGGCTCCTCTGGTACGTACTGGTTGGTAACCTCTCCCTCGAATGGCACAATGTTATCCCTGGTCAAGTTATACAAAGCGTACTTGAGATCTGGTCCTGTTCCGATGGTATATGGGACTGTCTGAACATTGTTTGCGATTTCCTTGTCGACCATGACCGTGACGTTGGTGATTTGAGCATCTTTGATGCGGATCTCATCGCCGTAGTTGGGGTTGATCTGATGTCTTGTCAGTGCTGTTACTCAATGGAAGAAAGCGTGCCACTTACTATGCCCATTCTATTGCCGTAGACCGCAACAATGTTCTGGATTGTAGCATTGCGCTTCGATTGGTTCAAGCAGTTGCCGCAGGACTGGTAGAACGTTCCGAAATTCTCGGCATAGAAACCGGTGATATTGTACTTGCCACCAAGAGAGTTATCTTGGAAGATCTGTTTGAGTTTGGATTAGAGTTTGTTTGGGGTGGTTGAAGGTTTAAGTGGATCGCGGGACGAACCTTGTCTGTAGCATTTCTGGCTCCACCTCCAATGACGCGCAGCTGAGTGTTCAATCCCTTGGATGTGAGTGCGTCTTCGCAGACATCTTCCCACCAGACTAAATGCTCAAGTCAGTCTCTATCGAGAGTAGAGGTAATTTAGAGTATTTGCGACGAACCATTCTCAACCCAAGCGTCACCCAAAGCATGGATGCCCTCCGATTGATGCTTTCCAATGATCACGTTCCTGATTGTGCTTCCTGGAAGAAGATTGAAGACTGCATCCGCATCTGTACCCTCAGCTTGCTCGTTGCAGCTTCCCTTGGGTCGCTCGTATCGCTTCATTCCACCGTCGAAAATCTGGCCGGGCATGATGTACATGGCATCCTGGAGAACGACAGTCTCGGTTGCGACTGGGAATGTGGTGACTGGGAATGGGAATCGAGGAGGAGGGCGAGCTGCGAGATCGCCCTGGGTAGCATCTGCGTCTCCTTGAGCTCCATCTCCTTGGCTTTGACGTGGAACGACTGCAGCTTGAAGCAGTGCTGGCAGGAAGGCCAGCGAGGCTGTGGTGGAGAACTTCATCTTGTCGGAGCTAGGCGAGGTCAATTGAAAATCTCGAGGTCGTCGTATGCTTCAGTGCAAGCAGTTGAAAGTTTCAATAGGGAGGAAGCTTGAGAAATCAGCTGCAGAGCTGTCAATTAACTTTCCTGGAGGACGATCCTCCATTTTATAGCAGCAGCTATCCCAGCCTCGCCATGCTACCCCTCCATAGCTCTGGAGCTCCCCTGCAGCTTTCCAGGGCATTGGATAAATTTCTTTCCAGCTGCCAGGTACAAAATATGACGATCAACACGACGGAGTATCTTCTTAGAATATTCCACGAATGACTTTCTTGGTGATGGTTGGCGCCAAGTTTTGCCAATGCCTGGAGACAAGTCTTCTCCGCTCACTTGGCTGCAAGCCAAGGCTGATAGGATTTACCCCGTGGGACAAGCGAGCGTAGCCTTGCATGCGCGCTGTCATATCGACTTGACAGCGGGTTTGAATAATTCCGTATCCACGGACGGAGTGTCAAAATCATCGTGATGGGACCTTGGAAGATGATGTTGGCTTGGTCTTGGCTCGGTACCATCGGTGGATAATAACCCATTGGGAAGCTGGAGAGCGGCATAGAAATGAGGGCGGGAGCGGTGACAGCAAATCCGAATCTCATCTCGGAAAGAATTCTCTCATCTACACCTCAATGCTCCCGTGACAATATTGAAGAATGGTGATGACCAGATTGTATGTGGGTTCGTGGCGCGGCACTTTTCATTCTGAAAGTCCAGTGGAATTTAGTGAAAGCATCGCCCTATCTGAGGGGTTGCCCTCAAAAGACTACTTGGGTCAAGGGTATAATCCTAGAAGCTTTGAGGCAGGAAAAATGTTTGGGTACGATTCAAGTTCCAAAGTATTCTGATGACTGACATGACACAGGCATGCGACGTCGAAAAGCAATCTCGAGCTGTACTTAGAGTCAACAGGCTCAAATTTAGGCACATCCAAAGCAACATAGCGACTAGAATAGTAGTCTGTTGTTGAGAGAGGAACATAGCCATCGCGCTGTCAAGCAAGTCGTCGCAATAGAAGACTAGGTTGTTGAGATCTCCCACCCCGACTACTTGGTCGTAGAGTTGCTCGATTGCCACGAGTAATCAGACTTTTCATGAAGGCGATAAAGTTACTTCGGGACGTTGGATCAACCATACTTGCCCCAGATCCAGAGATGGGATGCGAAAAGTAAACAAAGCTTGCGAGCCGGACACAACCCGACGCGCTGTTTCAGCTTCTGCACGGAACGGGCAGCAGGATGCTTCGGAAAAGTGGATATGACTCAAGTGACACCCTCTTCATGAAATGGAAGCCAAAGCTTCAGTTCAAGGACCATCTAGGGAGCAAGATTGGGAACAGCTACCGACGGGCTCGCTAACCCTTTTGTACCCACGTGACCTGCCCCCTGTTGATATTCTGCCTGGCGGTGAGACCTGCATCTCACCACCCCGCCGTGTGACTTTGGATTTCGATCAGGCAGCATCTCGACAGCCTCACTTTTTGCTTCGACTCGGATTTTGACTATCTCATGATTGCTAAGACAGCTGTCTCCTTTCTTCCAGCTTGAACTTTCTGAGATCTGTCGATTACTCTGTATCCAAACCAATCGCATATATATTCGGTAAACATGCCGCAAGTAATCGAGGTTCGATACGCCAATGGCGCGCAGCTCGCAAGTCTCCTGACGAGGCTTTTTGGTGGCCAGGCCACGTACAAGGTAAGGCTTTCTCAAGGAATCGGCCGTAACAGGTGGCGAGGCATTCTCACTGTCTGACGGCGTTCTCCTGATCCTGACTGATACTTATGGCATTGGGCAGGTTCGCATGGGGAAGTATGTGATCGCGGCGCCGCGACCTTTGACTCAGGTCTGTATACACAAATGGAGATGCTCTTTGAAATGGGGCTACCAATCCTTTATACTCCTTATACTGACTCTGGAGCAGGAAGAGATTGATTCCTGTCGATAAATTCCATGTCAGACAATTTGGGACGGGAAGAGCTGGATATCGTGGCGGAGCAGCCAGGGCACTCACTCAACTCACATCAGCCCAGGCTTTCGGGGCTCCGTTGAGCTGAAAATCTGCCTTATCTGCCCTGCTGTACGATGTTTATACATTTTTGGTCTTTCGGCATTCGTTGGCTGTCTCAGGATCCCGTGCTCATTTGGTTTTCATTGGTTGTGTGACTTGGTATCTGTTTGAGGCCAGGTCGGCGGTCTACAGCAAGGGCAATGCTGGTCCAAAGTGTGGAAACTTTGGGTTGCATGCTTGCAGGCTCCCGAATTCTTCGGTGGTCAGTCATCGATATTTAGCCAGGGCGTATATTCCCGATTGGAGTGTCACGTATGGCTTTCAAGCGCTCATGAAAGAGAAGGGGGAAACGAGTCTTATACCAGGGAAGGATCCGTTGCTTATTTCCAGTTTGAAATTTGCCACATCTTCTAAAAACTTTCTCGTGCTTATCATCTTCTACAAGAATCCAAATAACATTTACAATCAATACTCCGATATAGTTGTCAGTTAGGCAACCACACTAGAGTCGCTTGTTCTTGTTCTCGCTTGCTACTTCCCGTATATCGTGCATAAACATGTCAACCGATACGTTCGATTCGAGTTCCATTTCCATGCCCCAGGTAATTGAGGGACAGTACCTGGATCAAAGGAGGTTTATGAACCTCCTCAAGCAGGTCTACGGTACCTCGGAGGGGAAGAACAACTTTCGGGTTGAGGTTCGTTCCGATACCCTAATTACCTGTCAATTCTAATATTGTTAATAGCTTCGACTGAATCGATACAAGATATATCCAATGGATCAATCCACGAAGCTCACCGAGGTGAATACTAGACCACTCCAGGTGGAAAATTGACACCACTGATCATCTCCTAGGATCAAATCCAGGACTGTCGAGCATGTCGACGCTGTTGACCGCCAACTCTGGAGCACAGTCGACGCTGGGATAGAAGACTGCGAGCACATTTTGTCAAAGATTATGGCGTAGTAGAAGCGACTGGGATATATTATGAGGTATCGGGCATGAGCGATCGGAGTTCTTTTCACTGCATACACACAATCTTGTATTACTACCTAGATGACTTCACGATTGGCGACAACACTTCAGAGATGCTTGCTACCACAAAGCTCAAGAACCAGATGTTCATTGAATTATCTTGAGATCATTTTGAATTAGTTGACCCATGATCTCTGTGATGCTTCGAGCCTTGCGGATTGTCAAATGTCAAGAGAATGAAAGACCCCAAGGGCAGACATTAAGGTCATGTGACCGCTTTACGAGACAGAATCGGGCACTTTCCACACCAAAGACAATGAAACGCCCCGGAGTATCGATGGTGTTCATGTAGGCTGATTCGGTGGTGGGTGGTGGGTGGTGGGTGGCACTTTGCGCTGCATGAAAGGGGCTGAACAAGGCTGTGTTCAGGGCTGACTGAACGGCCCCCTCGCCTAGCCGCGCAGGCTGAGCTCAACGCCGGGCACAACAGGATTGGCCTACAGTGTGACCCCACCAGCTTTTCAATTGCGTTCCAATTGGAAATCTCAAGATCCTGAGCAGAGGCTTCATTCTCGGACGCAAACCATTCCAAGTTCCACCCAATAATTCGAACAGACATTCCAATTGTGAATAAGGACTATATCTTCAATGGCTCCAATGCATAGACTAGACGATCTTAGGAGCTTGAGAGCGAAGGTGGACGGAAAGGCTCATGATTTATTCAAAGCAAAGGATGGCGTGGCATCACTCCAAGTAACCCAAGTATTCAGAGACAGGCGCGCCAATTGCTCTGTGGGGAGTATACAAACAGGGGCATTCGTGCAAGACCAAGATGTGTGGAACTTGGGGGAAATAAGAGCTCTACGAAATGTAATCGTCACTGGTCTCTCTGCAATTGAAACATGGCCAAACGATGAATTGGGACTGACACAATTATCCAGAATACAAACGATATAACCCAGATCTTCACCATTCAGCAGGATCGGTCGTGGACCACAGTGAACATCTCCAGAGAAAGCTTTGAGACCTTTATGGGAACATACAGTATCACTCCCAGCTTCTGGAAGTCTATGTTTACCTTTGGGCGGAAAAGCGAGGAGAATGAATTCGAGTTTCCCGGCTTCAACTGTCGTAAAACGAGGGCAGGAAACTCGGGTACTGCTCTCGATTATGGTATTTCAAATCTTGTTCTCCTAACAGATCAAGTTGATTGACTTCGGATAGAATTCTCTTACATGCTTCGACGAGCTGAGCTCAATGGGAGAAGTGAAGAAGACGGCGAAAGCCCATGGTCAATTCGACAGACTGCTGTATACCACAAGCTTACCTGCGACGACCGATCGAGCGTATCGGGATCTACCTTCCTTCTTGTTGCGCCTTCTGATAATTTCAGGTCTCAACTTAAGGAGTGCTTGGAAAGTAGTACAGCAGACGAGACGGAAACACTTTCATGTTGGAACACACACAGAATCTTGTGTGCTGATAGCTTGAAAGGCTGGTCAGATTACATGGTCTGGCTACAAAAGAAATTGAAGGAACAGGTACGTCTACATGGAATTTTGACTACGAGGACTGGGTCCGCTCACACGCCATCTAGTCAAATGAAATTGTTCTCGCAACCGTGGGCAATAACAAAGCAAATCTTTCCCCATTGACGGACTTCAACATCAACTTCGAACACCGGCAGGAATTGAAGATCGTCGAAGATCAGGTCCTCGACCTTCAAGTGATATTGCCTTCATTAGTAGACGCCATCCATGGGATTCGGGCAGCGTGTGCCAGATTTGCCGCGGGATCTTCGACGAAAGGCCTAGATACATTCGATCTAGATACTATCGTGGACGAATTTGAAGACTACGAGAAGCAAGCGAACCTGCTCACCGAGAGAGCGAAAACGTTGAAAGCGAATGCCGAATCAACTGCCCAGCTGGTATGGACCGAAATAATAATTACTCTTCTCACTAGTCATGGCTAACCATCAGCAGCTTTCTGATCTGCTGAGCTATGAAGAAGCCGTGGCTCTGAAAGTCCTAGCGTCAGAAACTAAAACGGAGAGCCATTTCATGTGCCAAATGGCTGTAAGAACCCATACGGAATACGAAAGGACAGATCTGACTTCATATAGGAAAAGAGCACGAAAGACGCAGCAGCAGTCAAGATTTTGACTATCATCACACTTGTCTACCTGCCGACGACTATCGTAGCAGTAAGGCCCCGAGTAATTCAGGAAGTGCGATGTACTAAAGCATACAGAACTTCTTCTCCACCGAGTTCGTCAAAATCAGCGAGAGCAACAATATGCACGTCTCGACAGACGTCTGGCTTCTAGCTGCAATATCCGTCCCACTGACTCTGATCACGGTGGTCCTCTGGTGGGCTTGGGTTCACTTCACCAAAGTCGAGTCTACACCCAGCCCAGAAGACCCGAAGATCGTCACACTGCAGCGTAAGCACAGCTTTCGCTCTGTGGTCTCTTCCAAAAAGCGACAACCAACACTGGACCTCGAGAAAGGGCTGGGCTCCACGCAGACACCTACTCTGCCATCTACGTCCTCGACTTGGAAGTCTACAGCCACCACTGTAAATTCAGGATAGGGATTCTTGCTTTTTCGCTCATGTTTGTGCCCGGTGCACTTTGTGCGCCCGGATTGTGTGATGTGATTTCCTTGGGATCTGGCGGGGTTTATTGACAGGCGCACATGACGGAGGATTGCAGGCGTTCGAGGCGTTCTCTCAGGCTCTTGAACAGTCTCTTTTCAGTAGGGGAGATAGCCGGAATCATGCACTCTTAGAGGCTGCACAGCAATATTAAGCCACCCATTCAACTCAGCCCTCGGTAGGCGAGGCCAATGAAATACTTTGACGCCGACACTTGTGGCTTGCCATGCCTATCGAATTGGGGGCTACAGGCCATCTTGGGAGCAGTAGATGCATTGGGCACTGCGCCGCCAGCTCGTGGTGGTTCAGTTGGAGGCTATGCTTTCCTCAAACCTCAGTGTTCCTCCCTTCTTTGAGCCTCACGGCTGCAACAACTCTCTTCAGCTGATTTTGTGGTGGTGTGCTCCCGTTTCTGGTCACCGGAAATGATGCCCCTGCAAGCTTTCCTTGCCTATGAGGTTTGTATTGTTATATTCGCTATGAATCCGTTTGTTGCTTGCCACGGCGCACTGATTGACCCGGCGCATCAAACGTCCCAATGCCTTCGATACTCACTTGTCTGAATTGCTTTCGACTTGGCAAGTGGAGAGTTAATAAGTTCCAACACTCTAAAAGCAATTTCATGAATGAACAAGAAAGAGAGCATGAAGAAGTCGAGGCCGCCAGACAGAAAGTAAGAAGGATCCGCGCGACAATGTTCGGTCCTTACTAACCCCGCTACAGGATGTGGAGAACTCCCTTGCGGGATCGACCCCTCAAGAAACTCTAGCAACACAATCACCTGTACCAGAGAGCCATGAGCTTACACGCCCAGAAGTTCCCAAGATCCAGATTCGCAAACCTACTGTCCATCCAGAGCTTGACAGGATCCCCACTCCTCAAACTCCATCTCCCTCCGCCTCCGCCCATTCTTTGCACGCATCACCAGAACGGTCCAGGCGAAACTCAGCAAATTCCCAACACACTCGATCCAACAGTAAAGCCTCGTCAACAACGGGTCATTGGCTCAAGGAACAACTGCACGAAGCGCGTATCGAATGCCCCCATCCCGCACACTGTTTCATCGTCCCTCGATCGGTGCAAGAGAAGTTGATAACTGTCGAGACTGTCTCGAAGGATATACAAGCACGGAACCCGGGCATTGACGAAAAGGAGGCTCTCGAACATGCAGAAAAAGCTTGTGCACACGCGCGTCAGCTGTACGCTACACTAGCATATATAAAGAGGGGGGCGGATATATGCTTATTATTGAAGGAGGGGGTTACGGATGCCGATTTGCCTTTCGTGAGGAAGCCGAACTCAACCAGAAAATTCGCCTTGTATCGCAATGACGGAAAGCCTATCAAGACGCTTGATTTGTGGATCGACAAAGCCCTGGAGAAGTTTTATAGATATCAATGGTGGATGATCGCGCCAGTCTTTCGTCTGCACGAGGAACTCTACGATCTGGATGACAAGACGGTCCTGCCGTTTCTACCTCTCGAAACATGCGGCGATGCGCTGGTGCCTAAGCAAGGAGGATACAGCGAGGTATACCCTGCCAGGATACATCCAGCACATCATAGATTCTGGGAAGGCACCGGTATACCTGTGAGTTTCATCTGTCTGATTGACATTGAGGGTTGCGCTGATGCAAACAGGAGGATGAGCCACTTGTGGCCGTGAAGCGACTGTTTAGTTCTGACGAGGACGACTTCCAAAAGGAGGCCACGATATTGAACGCGGTTGGATTGAAGTCTCATCCTCACTTGATCAAGCTACTGGCCACTTACAAGCACGAGGGCAAGTATCATCTCATGTTCCCTTACGCAAATGCGAACCTTAGAAAATATTGGGACGATCGACCTTCACCTACGTTCGACAGAGACACTATCTTATGGTCTGTGAGACAGATGACAGGAATCGCCAATGGTCTATTCCGCATCCACAACTTCAGAGTGACAGTACCATTGGTTGCGACCGCTGGAGCCGGAAGCCTTCGCATGCCTAAAGGTATCAAGCTCATGGTTAAAGGGGGCGAAGAGCTGTTTGGACGTCACGGAGATATCAAGCCAGAGAATGTGCTCTGGTTCAAGCATGGCCGTTTGACCGAGGACCCGAATGGTGTGCTGCAAATTGCCGACTTTGGGCTGGGTCGTTTTCATGGCAGAGATTCTCGATCGGGAGTGAATCCGGAAACTCTACAGACTTCACCCACCTATGAGCCCCCGGAGTGCAAACTTAGACAGCCAGTTTCTCGTGCGTATGATATATGGAGCCTGGGCTGCCTATATCTGGAATTCCTCACCTGGCTACTCAAGGGGTCGCAGGAGATCGAAGGATTTTCCGAGTTCCGCGGCCGGCCAGCAACTGGCACCGGAATCGACGATGATAACTTCTTTACTCTTGTGTACGACGGCGACGGCATGCATGCCATCGTTCGCGAGAGTGTTGTGACCTGGAAAAATCAATTGCACTCGCACGAAAAGTGCTCCCAGCTTATCCACGATCTCCTGGAACTGACAATGAGGGAACTTCTTGTCACAGATGCCAAAAAGCGGTGTGAAGCCGGCTGGCTTTTTCAGCAGCTGAAAATGTACCTAGACAAGGCCAGCGAGGACAGTGACTACATGTTGAAACCTGTGCCGCATCCTCCGAAGCCAGCGAACGTCCGCTCGCAATCGACTCCAACTGTCCTTGGGGTCTCGTCACCGAGACCAAAAAGTAACTCTGTAAACTTTGCGACAGGCACGAAAAGTCCACCTGCCAAAAGGGTCGTTCCTTCGCAGTTGCCTAAGGATCTGGTTCAACGAATCGCTGGTACGCCGAGCTTCAGAGCTCCAGCACATCTTGGTGCTCACCGTACCTGGCCGCTAGGAGCAGATAAAAGTCAGATGGCACACTGAACTAGATTCGAGATTTCGAAGAGAAATTCCTCTAAATTCATCCCATGACACATCATTGTTGGAGATGTGAGCCGCACCCGTATTGCGCATATGGTAAGCGCGACATCACCAGATAATACATTGGAATACCTCGCTCATACTCAAATAGGTCATAGGTCTTCTCAGAATCAAGGTGCAGATGATTCTTCGTCCAGGAGATTTAATACTCTGTCTTGGAGCGTACGTGATCCTGCACCGCATCCGCCTGATGTGAGGCGAGCCGAGTCGTGGTGATGTGGACTGACTCGAAGAGGAAGAAGCTCTTGGGCAATCCACGAATCCACGCCCCATTGGTAAGATTCACGTCACTGGTTGGAAAAATCAGTGGTCCCATACGAGCTCAACATTTGTGCGGCATTCATACGCATGCGCTCATTTGCACCGAGCAGTCTCAGTCTCCTCCGCCGCCCCAATGCGGAGTCGGTATGAAGAGATAGTTAGTTGTCTACACATAGAGAAACTAAGAAACAGGTATAATCTAACATCATCTATGTCTTATGGCTACGAATCACAGTCGCGCAGGTTGGTTTGTGCCCGTGATGCTCTATTCTTTTCACCGTCAGTCACGGTACAGGACTTCTGCACAGAACGTCTCTATACTCTATAATTGTTTCAGGTTCCCGGAAAACTGAATTGTCATAACTAGCCAGGCCTGCCTCTACAACGCTCCGGAAATTTCCATAAGCAAGGTTACTTTCGGATTGGAGAAATGCTTCTCCCTTCGCCCCTGGCCTGTTACACTTCATCCGGTGGCAGTACATGACGCTACCAACAAACAGCCGTCGGAGCCAAGTGTCTGTCCAACCATTGATCTCGACTCTGCATCCTCCCCGAAGAAAAGTGGTGCCGTGCAGCGGATTGTTACCTTCATCGGTGCAACCACCCCACATTCTCATCCTAGGCTGAACGGCGACCACGAGGATTTTGGCAACATCGAATCATCGATAAAGACCTTGGAGCTCTGCCGACGTGTTCGCAGTTTTGAAAGTAGGTTTCTGAATTTACAGTGATAATGGCATCGCAAGGAGAATCTAACTTGCCTGTTGTCCAGCATGTTGTTCCTGGTGAGAATGAAGTGATCGCTTCGACTTCAGCGCCGGCTGTGCCGCAAACCACAGATACATCTGGGCCAAGTTCTTACCCAGCAAGCGTGGCGTCATCAAGCATCGCGGCTTCAAGCATTAGCAATCCGGCACTAGAAGTTGATACACAAGTCCGTTTTCTGCATATGAACAAGAACATTATGCTGACTATCGGCACAGAGCGATGACCGTAGCGATGGAGATTCGACGCTGTCTAGCATAAGAAACTCGTGAGCGATACCGAAAGTTCCGCTTGGATCACATCACTTATCACAGAATCTCCAGAACCACGTCCCTACGAGCAAGTGTCTACGATTACGTCGAAGAAAACGGACGGACCTTTCACAAGTACAAAGAAGGAAGTATGGCTGCTTCATTCCCATGAGTGTCTTCGGTACTGATTGCGTGCCTTCCAGAATATGTATTGCCCAACGATGCGGTATGTCAATCTCATGTGTCGGGTGAACAGAGCTGATCAGTCTCATAGATCGAGCAAGACAGATTGGGTCAGTTAGCTTCTTCTAAACTCAACATAGTCTTGTCCCTAATGCTCCACAGATTTACAACACCAAATGTGCCTTATCCTCCTCGAAGGTAGACTCCACCTCGCACCGATAGGCTCAAATCTACAGAATGTCCTCGACGTAGGCACCGGAACTGGTATTTGGGCAATCGACTTCGGTATGTAAATTCAAGCAAGGCCGATCCCATCAGGATCCACAGTAATAAGATATCATTGACAGCAACAAAATATCCTTCGGCGAAAGTGGTCGGGACAGATCTGAGTCCGATCCAGCCGGAATTGTATGATTCTCACCTGTCTTCCCGTGCTGCGTGTCTGACATCTGTAGCGTCCCAGCGAATTGCCAATTCGAAGTCGACGACGCAGAAGACGATTGGGCATTCTCCACCCCATTTGATTTCATCCACATGCGTGGCATGATGACATGCTTCTCCGACCCAAGATCAATTCTAGCAAAAGCATATGAAGCCACAGCTCCAGGCGGGTACCTCGAGATGCAAGATTCGGTCTTTCCTATGCATTGCCACGACGATACACTTGAAGGCACTGCACTTGATATTTGGGGAAAGGCTTGTGTTGAAGGGGCCGCTAAAATCGGTAGGCCGTGGACTAACACGCCTAACTATCGCGGTTGGATGATTGAGCTTGGTTTCGAGGATGTCAAAGAGAAGATATTCGAGGTGCCTATCAACACTTGGCCAAAGGGAAGAAAGCAGAAGGAGTTGGGATTGTGGTGGCAAGCTGACTTGATGGATGCGCTAGGAGCTAGTATGGCGATCTTGACGAGGGCGATGGGTTGGACTCCCGAGCAAGTGGAATTACATCTGGTGCAGGTGAGGAAAGATATCAAAAATAAGGGCGTGCATGGATATATGCCAATGTGAGTCATCATTTATGGGAGGTAATATCTGCTGACTTGAACAGACATATTGTATGGGGGAGGAAACCGAAATCCGCACCAGAAAATTAAGCAATACCTGGATCTGCTCGAGTTTGGTAATTGCACGCTTGGGAAGATGAAAATGAGTCACGAAACAAAAAGTAAAGAAGTGTACAGAGTTCTGGCCTCAAACACAATCTACCTGCCGATATCTCTTCTAGACTAGGTCATCGAGTTGGGACCAGTCGTGGCAGGGCCGGTGTGAGGAAAGAACCGCTTTTATTTCTCATTGTCGTGGCTTTCCTATTTCTTGTCATTTTTCGTCGTTTACATGGCCACCAGAATTCCCTTGTGGTAGAGCAGAGCCCGATCTGGCCATCATCGGTCTTGCAGAATAGGAAGATTGGAGTCGAGACGTGACCGAGCGAGTGACGATCGCGCGCCAGTTTTCGTCACTTTCGTTTATTTCTATCTTTGTCTGGCACGCACTACAAATCAGGAAATACATTTCCTCGCATGATATCAAGTACACTGTTCTTACGGACCATGTCTTGGTACGCTTCGATGGCTTGGTTCCAGTACCGTGGTTAAGGTCGCTTAGCTCCGTGCCTATCCAGACCAGACATCTCGATCTATGTTCTGGAGGCTGCTATCGCTTGTGGATCTTGTACTATTCAGTCCAATTTTCTACTTAAATTAGTTTGATTTTTCGGCGCCTTATTATATATTTATCTCACGGTTGTTTTCTCTCTCGTCCAATGTCCATTACATACCTCTCCTTTCAACATGGTAACAAACGACCCAAACATAGCAAGAGCACCTCGGCCGCTGCCAACCACACCCAGAAGACCTCGAGCAGAGATGACGAATGGATATATCACAGGACCAGAAACAGTGGCGGCGAGAGGGCCTCGGCTGAAGTCGAAGTCACTCACAGGACCGCCAGCACACATGGCGAATAGATATCCCACAGGATCAAACGACAGGGGCATTGAGAGAAGATCTCAGCCGCCACCAGATGCACCCAGAGCACCTCGAGCAATGCTGAATAATAAGTCGCTGAGCGGGACATCTGAACCTCTGACGAGAGAATTCTACTCAGGATCGCGAAGTGGAACTAACTGGCCTGTACCCCTTGGACACGGGAAACCATCGCCAAGCTTCGTTCCAAACAGAACGCGGGCTGAATCGAGTCGACATGCGAACGCAATTCCACAAGCACGAAGCAGAGTTTCAGCTGCCACGCTTAATACAGCTTCTATTCCTCCAAACAGGAGTGGCCAAGCTCAGTATCGAGATCCAAACAATGGTGAAAGTTCGTGATCTGGTGCATTTTCGGGTGGTGGAATGAGCACAGATAGACAGAATGGTGGAATACCTGGCCTTGACGGAACCTTTGATGATCAAAGAAATACGCAGAGAAATGGACATGTAACTGAAACGGAACGAACGGCAGGGCCCTCGCATGGCGGCAGCAGAACCGGTGGGTACAGCTTCAGAAATTCAGCACTATCCCTGATATCACGAAATGATGAGAGACCGAGTGATCGAAGAACACGATCTAATGGACCTATGAGGGGTGCTATGAGGGGTGGAATGAACGCCGAGGGAGGATATCAGCTGAACTAATACCCAGGACCATCAAACAGCGGCAGAAATACCATGGGCGCCGGGAAACGACACCAGGAGAACCGGACAGCAGGACCATCCAATAGCGGCAGAAGTACCACTGATATCGGCACCTTTACTAAGTCGATGCTATCACTGATAACTGGCCGTATCGAACAACAAGGTGATGAGAAACTCCTGCTTAATACACCTTCGAGTAACGGAATGAACAATCAAGAACAAGATCATGCGTCACAAGATCCACGAATGTCAAATGCATATTCAAGTATCAACGGCCAGAAACAACAACATGCGTCACAAGATCCACCAGTGCCAAATGCATATTCAAGCATCAACAGCAACGAGCCCCAAAATTCCGTACAAGTAAAGAACACGCAAGTCAGCGGGTATAACAGCGGAGAAACAAGACTTACGCCGCACTTTCGCATCACCAAATTCGGACGCTTCATAACTCGCTTCGTGGTCTGCTTCTGCTCAAACCCCCGTGGCTATCTCACAGGGCCTCCCAGCCTCCCTCTATGTGAAGAAAAGAGGAAAGGGCTTTATGAGTGGTCACAATGGTCATCTTTAACAACTGAAGAGAGAGCCCGAGAGAGGCGGCGATATATGCTCATCATATGTCGACTTGAAATCGAACAGTATGCTAGTCACCATTCAGAGAACTGGCACATTGGTGAAGCAGCCGACCGTCGGATAGTCGATGAAAGGATCAGAGAGATCGTAGCCGAACCTCTCAGGGATATCGATCTGGTGAAACGTTCGAAGGAGTACAAACTTTCCCGGGAGTACAGGGGAATGATCTCTCCTACGTATCCACCGAAGCATGGCTGGGTTGAAATGGATTTGAATAAGGTTCCTATGGAGCATTGGCCGGTCTTGTTGCATCTTTACAAAGATCGGTATGTGCCGAGGACAGCAGAACGAAGACTTTCGAGCTTTGACCTGGACAAGTATATCGCGGCTCAACCCCCGAAGGGAGAGGTCGAAGGCGTGGCAACAAATGACGACGAGGAAACCGTTGACACGCAACCTTCGATGGCAAATAAAGGGAAGGGGAAGATGATAGACAAAGGGAAAGGGAAAGAGAAAGTGGTAGACAAAGAAGAATGGGATCAGGTTGAAGATTCATCTCTCGGTGGCGGGGCAATGAGTGGTTTCGAGGAGGATACTGACGCCCAACCGTCAGTGGCAAGGAGGTGGAAAGGGGGAGAGAAGGAGGTAGACGAGTCGCTTTACGAAGGCATGGCGCCAAGCAACATCCGGGAGGATGTTGACCCCCGAGAATTGACGCTTAAGAAATGGAAAGGAAAAGGGAAGCAGGTAGAGGAGCCAGTCGCCGGAGACGCGACTCCAGCCGACGTCGAGGATGCGATTGACTCTCACTCCACCTTGGTAGATGAAGAGAGATGGAAGGAGAGAAAGGGACCATTCTTGCGAGGCATGATACCGAGAGACATCAAGGAGAAGCTCAAGAGACTCGCGGTCGAGATGCCGAGCAGAGTTGAAACAAAGGCTTGAATTCTAGGAGAGCAAGAGGCAGTACTGAATTGATGTGGAGGAAGACTGGTATATGCCCCTAAAGAAATGGAGATACTGGGAAGATAAGGCGTACCGCATCAATCCAGACCCGACTAGGAAATCTAATTACTGGTATAGCAGAATTGAAGATTCTTACTGGTCGTTGAGCGTAACTCTAAACCTTTTTCTCTCGCTTCCTTTGTTCTTGTCGTTGTTCATAAAGTACGCATTCGGTGTGAAATGGAAGCATTGTAATCTCTTTGTCGCAAATGCTTTCTCGTAGATTCAGGAGCCATTGTAACCTTGTCATGCGAAGAAGTCCGTCGCCTCAATGTTTGCATTCTCGAATCACGATAATGGCCCTCACCATCGGCAGAATATACGATCGCAAGACCCTTTGGCCGGCGATACAGCTCGAACTCGAACGCCGTCAGTTCAACGAATAGACGAAATCGACTCGCAAGTATATAATGATATTAAAACAAATAACGACTCGCTGAATAATCTCGATCTAAAAGATGAAGATCAAACCTCCAAAAGAATGTCCGTGCCCTTTGGCTTATGCGGTCTCAATTATCTAGATGTGGAAGCTATTTTAGCGACGAAAGCTATTGATAGCAGAGTCGTGGATTTGTATATGGACTGTATTGCGAAATATGTGAACTCTATCAGACGTCCAGTTGCTGTTAGTGGTGGGAATGGAAAGATTGCAGAACCCCCACACACTGGATATCGTGGTTATCGAACCAGTGAAGGTAGCGGATGCTGAACAACAGAATTATTTAAGCTGCAAAATCATGAAAACAGACCAGTTCCAGCAATTCACTAGCGTCGAAAACGCTCGCACGGTCCTAGAAAGCATGAATTGTTCGGGAGAAAACTTCCGGAATCTGGATTACTTGCTTGTGGCATACAGCAATGGACCTCATAAGTCACACGTCACTGCCCCTCAAACAAATCGTTCCGACTGACAGTAATAATTGATACTACGCACTCCTCGGTATAGCCCCCCGCCAGAAATACGTCTTCATCATCGACAGCATCGCCAACATGATCCTCTCCCAAAACGACGATTGTCCCCGCTCCGCCCTCCTCCGAATCCTCTTCTCTCAAATCTCCATGATCTATTCGCAAATACTGGGGATTACGATGGACCGGGTGTACATGAGCTGCACGTGGAGGAGGACGACGACGGAGATGACGATGGCGAGGAGCAGAAACCGTATATCGACTTGACACCTCAGCCTCGTCGTCCACATCAGGAGATATTCAGCGACCACAGTTCGTCAGATGGAGAGCCCAGATATTTGCACGAAGCGCGTGGAATGATCGACGACGACGAATCAGTGAAGTGGGAAGCCGAAAACGACTATACAGAACCAACCAGGCCTTCCGAAGAATCAGAGCCCGACACAGTCTCCTCACAAATCAAGAATATCATCCCATCAGTTGAGGAAGCTATATACTATGAGTTTGCTCGAAACAGGCCTCACATTCATAGAGCATGGAATCTCGGAGAAGGGTACCGTCGGGTCAGTCAGATTGAAAGGCTCGCGCATCCTCCACAACTCAACCCCAAGTATTTTCGGAAGCACGGCTTCTTGTATCCTTCGCTCCCCGAGACACCTTCACCCGAGCTTCTCGCTCAGTACACCATCGAAGAGCGTATGGAGGCTTACAAACGCTTTCCTATCCAAGGCATCGATGAGTGGGAACATGAAAGTCCGGAAGTCATCGATCGCTGGGCGCAGAACAAAATGGCGGCTTCTGTAGCGCAGTATTGGGACGAGACTGTTAAGCCTGATCCATGGCTTGTCAATGGATATAAGGAAGGGCATGAGAAACATGCAGCAAAAGAAAGGGAGACATTTGCGTTTCTAAAAGATGTGGGGCGAGGAGGGGAATCCGAATTTTGAGTCGAGGAGGGATGTTCTCTATCAACTGGAGTTTATAAGGGAGAAGACGACAGCTAAGGGTGCACTGTGGAAGGAGTTGATATAGCTTAGTCTATGTCGGAATTGACTATCATCGAAGGAATCTAGTTTCCACTTTTAATGTTTTGATCGGCTTCGCTTATCTCTATAGGGCAGACGGACTAGTTCGTGGCTGAGATGGGGGATGACCCGAACTAGTCGGATGGAGTCTTGGGAGCTCAGCCTCACTGTAGCCTGCTCGTGTATAAGTTCCACCTCGGTCTCTGTTCCTAAGATTTGAAGGCATCTGGAATTGATAATCAACATATTGACGATGGATCCAATCGCACTCGCAACCACTATCTCAGCACTTACAGGCGTCTGTCTGAAGACAGTAGGGTCGCTGAACGCTCTTCAAACGAACTTCACCAACCATGAACAAACCATCAAGTCTATGTGCTCAGAATGCACTGCCATAAGTGCATCTCTCACGAAAATCCAATCATGTGTACTGCAAGATATTACACCTCTCGATCATTTTCAATTAAAAGGGATCTTCGATACCATCATCACTGGATGCCGAGTGCTCTTCGCTTGCCTTGAACAAGATCTTGAAAAGTTGTCAGCGGAGGCACCCGCCATCAGGTCTTGGAAACCGTGGAGCTCTGTCTCCAAGAGTAATGGGGATTGGGATCAGAAGAGAATGAGCAGATATCTCGCAGATGCAAGAATGCAACAGGGCGCATTGATACTGTTGAATGAATTCCTCATGATGTAAGTCACCACTCAAAGGTGCAAAGGATGAGATGACTGACAACGCTGTAGCAAAAATGCAGACCAGTTCCATACCAAAAGACAGAAAAATACGTCGACAGTCATGCAGCAAGAGCTCGCGACGCGGAAACTCCGAGAAGCCAATCCTGGGATCAACATTCCTCCCACGGTTTACGGAGAGCCTGGTTTGAGCAGGCAACCAGTCAAGCCAGTCTTTGCGACGACTTATGACCAGTCTTTTGCTTTCGACAATATGTTGGTCAACTCTGAGGCTTATCGTCGAAGTATGGGAATTCCTCCCTCAGCAGCGGCTCGAAGTCAGCCCTCTCAATCCAGCCCGGGACCATCCAAGCCAACCGATGTCAAGCGAGAGAAGGAGGATAGCCAGGTAACACCAGACGACGATGAGCTTCCAGAGTATACTCCATATCCCGAGGACTCGACTGCACCACCCGTCGACGAGTACATCCCAAATCCTCGAGCAGTCTTCCAAAGCTACGGCGTCCCGAAACCCATTCCACAGGATCGTATCCCACCAGTCCACGTCCCCGACTGCCCTTCCAGCCTCCCTCTCACCACAAACCCCTCCCAGTTGAACTTCACTCTTCCCCTCAAGAACGAACAACACATCCTCGTTCAACTTCACAATCCCAATACATCCTCTATTCATTACCGCATCAAAACCACCTCGCCGAAACGGTACTGTGTCCGACCGAACAACGGAGCTATCGCCGCTGGAGCAGATATCAACGTCGACTTCATTGCGGTGGCTTGGGACAAGAGCATGAAGAAGCCAGAGAGAACGGAGAAATTTATGATTGAGTCGTTGGTTGTGAAGGTGGGGGAGAACTTTGAGTGGCGGAGGGATGTGGAGAGGAGGGCTGAAGAGGTGCAGAGGGTGAAGATTAAGGTTGAGCTTGAGGGGGAGCCATGAGCTGGGAGGGAAGAAGAAAGAGGTAGCGTTTGGTGGTATATGCTTTTATGGTGTATGATTGTTCATGCCAGCCAGGTAAATGGCTCTGTCATGGTTAGAGTGAAGTGGTCAGACTTCTGAAGCTGGAGTTTAGAGATGCAATATGTTCTTACTCAATCAACACAAGCCAAGTAACTTACTTCCACACCAAGGTAGAATTTACCAACCTCGAGTAAAGTAAGGAACTTGAGCTTCAAGTACAGTTGAAGCAATTCAGTCCGATGATCCAATAGGTCTCGAATGCTTGTGAGGGAAGATGACTCCCATCGCTCTTGCGCGCCCGTCGATCAAGCTCTTCTTGCTGAGTCAGCCGTGGAAGTTAAATGGCTCTCCTACGAAACACTCACTCAACATTGACTGGTGACGGTGAACCCAATGCTACGAGCAGAAGAAGTCCACCACAAGCTCACGGAATATACGAGTATCTGACAGGTAAGCGATAGTAGGTCTGGCTATGTCTCTTACTCCGTTACTATGCAGCACTACTGCACGTCGATGCAGGCTTGAGGCTGATGGCTGAGGGCTGAGCGACCCCCAACACACAACCACTCAGCACTCTCTTCTACGAGGCTGGACATCCCTTCTGTTGCTTTCCGATGTTTAACAGTCTCCATTGATTGACAGCTCTCATGTTTGGATTCAAGAAGAAGAATGCCCTTGAGCAGAAGCCAGAATCTGGCTCGCCTTATGGCCAGGACTCTCACCAGCGGACGCAACTCAACTTGGCCGCTGCCATTGCTACTCGGCCAATCCCACCACAACCCCCAGACGGATGGTAGGCCCCCCCCTCTCTGAGTCCAGTGATACGACAATGACTGACCGATCGAAGGAGAGCGACCTGGCTCCCTCACGACAAGCAATACTCCTATCTTCACATCGCGAGCGAATATGTCCAGTTCGGATATCCAGACGAGCAGACTATCGCGAAGTACGCCTCGCTTTATCCTCATCTAGCATACGAATCAGCACAGACGCAATCGACATACTCTCTGCCCTCAATATCCTCTCCACCCCTCCCTCCTCCTTCACAGGTCGAGTCGCCAGCATTGAATGGAACCCGGGGACCGCCGCCACCCCTTGTGACAACTGCGCCAGGAGGTACCAATGGCGCAAATGCCAATACCGACAACGAATCTCCCACTGGAGCTTCAGCACTCGCCTTGTTCGATATCCCAGGCAACTGGTCAGGAAAGGGGCAGCATGTTGAATTCGCGCGAAACGAACACATACCGCTCGAAGAAGGCATATCTCTCGGTCGTGGTGCAAGCGCAGATGTTCATGAGGTCGTCTGTCGCGGGGTAAAGATTGCAAGGAAACAGATATTCTGCAGCCGGCGGATGAAGATCGAGGATGTCAAGCGGGAGCTGGAAATCTTGAGGAAGCTGGACCACAAACACGTCGTCACATTGCTGGGATCCTACACACAGAGGATGGTGCTGGGCATCTTACTGTTTCCAGCTGCTGTTTGCGACTTGGGCGTATATCTGGATGAATTGGACGAGGATCTTCGATCAGGAAATCTGAATCTGGGAGAAGGCATGTCAAGGCTATGCGAACGTTTGCACATACCGGACAACCTTTTCCATGCGAAAGAACGGTTGTGTCGTATTTATGGATGTCTTGCGAAAGCGGTGCAATATCTCCACGATAATGATGTCCGACACAAGGATCTCAAACCACGAAATATCCTCCTCGATCGCAATGACGGACTTTTCATTACTGACTTCGGACTGAGTAGAGATACTACCGATGCATCTACGAGCGTTACAAACGGCATCGAACGTGGAACATACAAATACTGTGCTCCTGAAGTTGCTCGATACGAACCTCGGGGAAGAGCGGCTGACATTTACTCCCTTGGCTGTGTTTTTCTCGAGATCAATACTGTATATCGACAGCTTTCGCTCGTGGAATTTGACACCTTCCGAACCAAGAATGAGGATCACTCGTTTCAAAACAGCCCAGAAAAGTTGCAAGAGTGGATGACCAGGCTGAGAGCAGTCCCAACGGCACACGATCAGGGCATCTTCGATTTGATGGACTTGGTGGAGAGAATGGTCGCCAATTCACCGACTGCTAGACCAGTCATAGCCATAGTCATTGCGACTTTGAAGACACTGAGCGGCGACCATTATTTTGCGAGTTGTTGTGGTACGCCCCCTACTATCGACAAGGAGTTTCGAGACCTAGGTATGTTGACACATCTGCACATTGCCAATGTTAAGCTCATTGTATCTAGCAATAAAATACAAAAAAGTGAAGATGTTCTACTTCGAAAAGGCTGCCGAGGTGGAGAAGCTCGAGGCGTCCTTGAAGGAGGAGAGGATGAAGGTTCAGGACATGGCAGAAGAGATTGTAGTCCTCAAAGATGCCGTGAACACCACCAGACCATGGAAGGCCATGGGAGATGCTGGTACTGAGAACGTCAGTGATAGGGCCATCACCCCGTTCACCCCGTCAGATCCTAACGACCACTTCAGCATCTTAGATAAAGATTACGGCAGTAAAGGTTATCTTACCAAGTCTGAAATTGAAGACCATCTCGAAGCATACTTTCCAGCCGGTAACAGAGATCAGATCTGGAGGCTAATGGACGTGGACGCCGATGGTCGCTTGACAAGGGATGAGTTCGATATTATGTGGCACTTCGTGCCTGATGGAGACCATGATATGTCAGTTGAACTCCATCTACCAGATACCCTACCTGTAGAACTCGTTCCGCCATCTTTTAGGGGACTCGACAGCCAACCAAACCTGTCAGCAGGATATAAGACATGGACATGGAGGGAGAGGAGAGCTGTAGACTATGATGGACATGATTGGGGCGACAATGATGACGTGGATGATGAGCTTCCTCTTCGTACTCCTACAAAGTCTGTACCACTTTTACCTCGACAGCTAGGTAATGCGTGAAAATGTTTGTGTTAACAAACAGGGGCAATGACATTGACGAAGTCGAAAGGGTTTCGAAGTCAATCAGGACGGTTTTAAGACTTTCATCTCGCGCTATATGAGCCTTTTGGGCGTTGGCGTGGGATTCAAGTCCAAGCAGAAACAAAGGACCGGATGGACGTCTCAAATGCCCAGCAGGTTGCTTGCCCAAGCAATTGAGGCAAGTTTGCACATCGACAAAAGAGTTTTCGAATCCATCTACCTCATGGCTCTCGCCATACAAGATGTGAGGCCCGATTCAGCAACACAGGATCTCCATATAGCCAGGATTGACCACGAGATGTCCGGGTTCGAGAACCACCACAGTGCCTGAAACTGCAGTCTAGCTCCACGTCCATAGCAGAATCACACGTTTCTGAAGAATCTTTACAAAAGGGGGATTTGGACAGCATCTTGTTATCAATCATGCTCACTATGGTCTCAAATGTCTATGAAATATGCAAATCGCTATGCAACCAACGCCCAGCAATGCAACCATTTCCATTATCCATAAGCCCGTTTCCAGTCCCCTACGCCTTCTTCGGCGCCCAATTCCCCAACCAAGTCCTCGCACCATCCAATCGACCCCCTCCAGCCTCAAGCGCAGCAACACACCACTCAAGCTCATAACCCCCCTCGGCAGCAAGCATCTCCGCCATCCCCCTTCTCCTCTGACTCCCCTCATCAACACAGAAATAACACGGCTTGCCATGATCCGCAATATCATCCACCAACGGCTTCACAATCGGCAACGCCATCTGTGCCGTCAAAGCCTCCCCTCCTCCTTTCCCACCACTCGCCTTCGCCTTCGCCCTAGCCGTCTTGCAATACTCATTCTTACACCACGCCTTCCCACATCCGGAGATCAATTGGGATAGATATCGCCGCTCAATACGACGACGTAGAGCTCGACCCTCAGGATCATGCATACTAACATACAACGGCCCGAAACAAATACTACACACCCCGACGCTATTCCCAGGCCCCTGCCCCATCCTACTCCCCGCTCCAATCTCCCCATTGCGCCCGACGCCCTCCAGCGTCCGCCCGCAATTCGCATTCCTGCATATCGCCGGCTTGGCCTTCGTGCTCTTCTCCAATTCATGGTGCTTCAAATGCGTAGACATGTCCCGTAAGCGGATTATCCGGCTGCAGAGGTGACAATCTGTTGTGCGGGCTCCGTCTGCTAACTCGTGGGCTGTAAGGCCGGAAATCAGCGATTCAGGTGACGGGTCGAAGGGATCGCCTTCTTGGGGGACTTCGAGATGGCAGAATTGGCAGAGGATGAGCTTGCCTGGACAGGTTGATGTGCGGTGTAAAGCGAGGGAGGGAAGGTTGCGCGCTTCGTAGGGACAGGAGGGGCAGGCGTGGGGAGTATGGAATATGGTGTCGTGGGTAGCTTTTGAGGACTCGCTGTTCCCGTGAGAGGTGTCGTGCGGACAGTGCCAGTGAGATGACCATTCTAGTGAGTTCTTCTTGAAGACGAGGGAGCATTTGGGACAGAGGATGTTGTTGCGGAGACAGAAGTTCTCGTGGAGCATCATTGTTCGGGTGGGGACCCATTGGAGACAGTTCTTGCATTGCTGTTCGTCTGGGTTGTGCATTTCTGTGTCGGTGGAGTCGGAGTCGAGGATAATGGGGGATTTGGTCGTGCCGTTGACTGATTTCGAGAGAGATTTGAAAGCCAGAGAGAATTTGCGAGGTTTTGAGGAGTCTTCTGATGGGCGAGCGTATATCGAGATGTAGAGAGCTTCGGCATTTTCTAACTCGACGTTTGTTGCTGAGATTCTGATACTCTTCACGGACTCGTCGCTGAAGTCTCCGAAAACGTGCTCATCTTCCCGCGGTCGTGCTCGTTGTCGCGGCGAGTATGGACTGACGAAAAGCTCCAGGTTTTCCTCTTCTGTAGTCAACTCAATCTCAATCCCTTGCGTGCGATCCCATGAAGGTAACTGAAAATCCACGTAATCTCCAGCAAGAACTTGTCCAGTTGATGGCTTCCAGATACTCAAATCTCCACCAACAGAACTTCCTTCCGCCGTTCCAGGTGCTTTCTGTGCTTTGGCCATGATCTGCTTCATGGTTTCCCTAGCTTGCTCTTCGTTCAGAGCCTCAATGTCGACTTCTAAATCCGTGTCAACAACGCAGATTCCATCTCCCTCCGGCGCAAACTTGTCTATCAGAAAACGAAATTCTTCTGACTTAGATCCGCGTACAGTCAATATCTCCCCATTCGTGAGAGTCGTGAAGTTCTCCCGTAGATGTCTCTCCAGCAAAGATTTCCAATCTTCCGGATTGTAACCTGCTTCCAGAGGCCGTAACCGTACATATGTCCCCTTTGGTAACTGCTTCGCATGGACCGTGATTTTCGGAGGCTCTTCTTTGACATCCTCAATGTCATCCGTCAAATCTATAGGAGCATCCGGCGTCCCTTCATCATCTGAATGTATAGACACAGCTTTCCTCCTCGCCTTCGCCTCAGGTTGCACCACGCCCAACGCCTCTAGCAAAAACGGACTCAATCCCACCTCTCCCTCCTCCGCAGAGAACTCTCTTATACCCGCATGCACCACATTTCCATTCGCAGCATTCACCAGTCGAAATGTAAGAGGATGCGGTAACTGCTGTTGCGTGTCCCGCCATTGCGACTGCTCTGCGCGCGCCGCGGCGAGGGAGTATGGGTTGAAGGGGTCGAAGGCGAGGGCGTTTGCTCGATTTGATGAGGGGACTGCGACTGTTGAGGCGGAGAGAAGCTGTTCGAGTGCGGATTGGGGGAGGAGGATCTTGTCGCCTGGTAATGCCTTGTTGGACTTGGGGGCGACGTTGAATACGCCGGTCCAGGAAAGGGAGATTTCAGATGGCGTTGCCATGGTTTGTTGTGGTGGAGTGGGCTCGAGATAGCATATGGCGTGAAGATGGAGATGAGGAGTTTGCCTTTGAGAGATGAGTGCAGTAAAATGGATTGGTTGGGTTATGTTCTTCTTGTTTGTTGTGTTTGTCAGAATTCGATGTTCTCGAAGTTACTACCACTGACCGAGCTTCAAGCGGCAAAGGCATCAAGCGCCGCATCATCACCGTCACTGATAAGCTGATAAGCAATTAAGCTTAATTTATTAGCGTCGCTTTCACGTGACTGTCATTATCAACAATCCAACAGCCTCGCATTCGACGGATACTCGCATCGTATCTCGGTCCCGAAACAAGAGGATTCATCATCTACTCAACGTCCACACGACCACGTAAACCTCTTCCTTTCATTTTTCCTCTCTTCATGCTATGGAGGACGCTCGTAAAACACCATCAAAGTCTACTTCTCTGCCAACTACACTGCTCCAGCTACTCTCCAACACGCTCGTCCTGAGCCAGACAACTCCGTACTTACCGCCTTCAAGCCTTCTCGCTCTCGGCTCAACTTGCAAGGCTTTCCAGATTCTAATTAGGGATACGCCGGTTGTATTTAGGCATCTTGATTTGACAAAGGTCAAGTCTGCGCAGTTTGAAATAGCTGCGATTGATCATGGTGGCGAGGTGTGGAGGAACGTACAGCTAGGTTGGTGATACCTGCTCGGGTATTTGGAGACATAAACACTAACAGAGTATTGCACGTAGACGAGAATGTGACAGAAGACGAGTACGTACATCTTCCCCGACCAGCTAGGAAACACACTAATGCGCTAAGTTTCTATGGTGGCCCTTTACAAGGCATATTTAACACCCTCCGCCGGCGGCATATTCTCCAAGATGTCCAAACCCTCATTCTCGATGGCCTATCAGTGACTTCGGATCTGCTGTCGGATATAATCATCCAGGACCATTTCAACGTACGGATACTGTCTATACGGGATGTCCAGAATTTGAATGAGAGGAAGCTGCAGCAGGCACTGTTATATGCTGTGCGACCATCTCGACCAGAAAATACACCGAAGCTTCGAGGGCTGTATATATTTGGGCCGAAGGATGCAGCACTTGCTCCTCGCTATCCTCAACGTGTGGATGATCATCATCGACATATAGCACCGAGTGATTTCTGGTCGTCAGATGGCGGTGTAGTATTTGGTCCCGGCGCGCAAATAGGAGCCCAGTGGAACCAGAAATCTGGAGATACCCTCGCAGATGAACTGGCTTGTGGTGCAGACCGATGGTACCAAGCAGGTGGCAAAGTCTTGAGCAAGCCTCCTTCTCTGGAATGGGCAAACACTATGTATGCATGCCAGGGAATTATCAGTTTCGATGCTGTCCTCTGCAATGGACCACGCCACTCCTCGCTCGGATTTGGCGATTCAAAGCCACCAAGTCCGTGGTATCAAAGCTCGGGAGTCCATCTCTCATCCCGTGTCGCCACCCATTCTGTTGGACGCTGTTTTGCCTGCAAGAAAAGCCCTGAAGGTATCGCGAGATTCAAGCAGGCGCCGATGGAAAGGTTCCCTCTGCTTGCTCCTCCACCCCTTCACTCGTCCACGATCAAGGCTGCGAAAACGCCGTTTCCAGGATTTGGAGACAAAATGTTGCTGAGATGCACAGATTGTCTTCGAAGTCGATACTGCGAGAATTGTCATAAGTGGTGGTGCGAAGATTGCTACGAGATTTCAGACCACGGCGGGTTCTTCGTCCCAGGTCCTGCACAGCCCTGGGGGGCAGCTGAGTCCGGAAATTCGGGTTTGCACCCAGAGAAGAATGTCAAGGTACATATGGGTCTCTGTGTTGAGGACTGTCTTGTTGCCGAGATGATGTCCGGAGCTGGCAGTAATGGCATGTGGGGTTGAGTTCATCGACTTCACGCAATTACGTATGGGAGAACTTCGATTTCATTTGGTTCGTTGATTCGAACGCGGACTGACTTGCCAACAGCCTGGAGTCTTTAGAAGTTGCTTCGAATGCGGTCCAAACGTAAGTATCGCATCACTGCCGAGGCAAATCAAACATGGCTAATATCGGCAGTGTGATTCGTGCATCACGCAAACCCAGAGAATGTGTAAGATTTGCGGAGGGGGTTATTGCACGATCCACAACGAGGGATCAACATTATCAACTGCAGGTCGCCACGCAATCAACGGATGTAGATGCTGAAGCTGACGAGCCTTAGTGCGATTGTATGAGGTGTCCAGTTACACTTAGATATCCTGGACTCAAGCTGACGTTAAAACAGGGTGTGCAAGAAGTGGCAGACGGACGAGAGAAATGTACTGAATGCCACTTGGGACATTTCAAATAATGTCAACACTCCACTCACCTTTTCGGACTCACCGCTTCTCACTCCTCTCCATCACCATTGGATGATTCCGGGAAAGCTTTTCTCCGGCGCACAAAAGACCAGATTCGTCGACGACTCAGGTCGCGATCCTGGCCTTTCACAAACATGCCTCATCCACGAACTTCATCTCAAGGAGGCTCGCATGACGACGGGGCTTTAGAAGCCACACAAGCATCTGACGACAGATAGGGGCATCTTGGCCGTTGCTTGCGGTCGCCTCCCTCGAATCAAATGCCATGCTGTGAACTTTCGTGGCTCAATCAGGGACCACAACGTCAGCCACTGCGAGCTCTATTTGTGTCTAACTGCCAACCCAGCAAAGATCTCCGCATTGAAACAAAGATTCATCATGCAATAAATTTGTTCCCATTGGCCAATGCCTCTCTTCATGACTTGTGCAATGTTTTGATTGGGTGTTCCCATGTTGTTCCTTTCGCCAAGACTCCGTCCACTCAAAATACGCGTCTTCTGCTCCACCTCCGTCCGCTCAACAGCCACATCCCGAACATTTAGAACCAAGACATCGAGAGATGCACGTCCTGCAAACTTTGTTGTCGCTGTCGGCCGAAGGAAATGTTACGTGCCTCTCCGTCAAGTCAACCAATGGGATGTGCCGTAATGGTCAAATGTTTACGTTGTGGGGTATGCTAGAGCCTCAACGCTCCGGCCCCTAAATTTCGGACGAAGCCCCCTCGCCCCAGCCTTCCCTGTGGTTCCCCCAGTTCACCGGGGGTTTTTTAAGCTTCATCGTCAATGTACGTATGCTTGACGAATGCTCACAAAAGACATATCTTGGCAATTTGACATGAAAACAGTGGCTATGGAGTCGACATATATATACTCCTATCTCGCCTTCAATGTAGGTTCTCTCCTCACCCTCATCACCATCTTCATTCTCTACCTCTTTCTTTCCTCATATTTCCTTACTCTTTCCGGTATTTCCTTGTCTGCACAATTCTCATTTCCAGTCATCCTCTCGAACCTCCAACATGCAACTCATCACCCCTCTCATCGCCGCATCGGTTCTCGCAACCAAGGCCTTCGCTCATCCTGGCCATGACATGCAAGCTGAGATCGCTGAGCGTGCTGCCTTCATGGCAACTGCTCCTCGCGATCTCAGCCACTGCGCCGAGAAGTTGAAGAAGCGCGGTTTGGACAAGAAGAACGTCGCTCGTAGAGCCGCTATGGCAAAGGATGCCCGCAAGAAGAGAGCCATCTCTGAAGGTTCGTGCCGCCTTCGAATTCCCCGAGGACCCTAATTGACAGCCACAGATTCCCCATACCTCAGAGTTCGTGACGCCGCCAGTGTCCTCGCTACCTCCCACTTGTCAAGCGAGGCCTACACCAACGCCACCGAGGAGTCCATCCTCTTCTCCGGCAACAGCTCCTGCATCCTCTCCCCAGAAGTCACCCAAGGACCATACTACGTCACTGGCGAGTATGTCCGCGAGGACATCCGGGAAGACCAAGACGGTATCGACCTTATCCTCGACACCCAAGTCATCGACGTCGCCACCTGCGAGCCCGTTCCAGACGCCATGATCGAAATCTGGCACTGCAACTCCACCGGTGTCTATTCCGGCATCGTCGCCTCCGGCAACGGCGACAGCTCCGACACTACCAACCTTGACAACACCTTCCTTCGTGGGCTACAACCTACCGACGACGAGGGCGTCGCTCAATTCCAAACCCTCTTCCCAGGCCACTACACCAGCCGCGCCACTCACATCCACGTCCTCGCCCACTTCAACGGCACCCAGTACGCCAACGGCACCTACGCCGGCGGCTACGTCTCGCACGTCGGCCAGCTCTTCTTCGACCAAGACCTCATCACGCAAGTCGAAGCCGTCTCGCCATACTCCACCAACACGCAAGAAATCACCGACAACTCAGACGACCAGATCTTCGCCGAGGAAGCCGCAACCACCGACCCCGTCATTGAGTACTCCCTCCTCGGCAGCGATATCTCCGCCGGTGTTTTCGGCTGGGTCGCGTTCGGTATCGATCTGACTTCGGAGCAGACTATCTCAGGTGCTGCGTCCCTTACTGCTGATGGTGGTGTTGCCAACTCGAACAGTGGCGTTGGTGGTGGATCGGGTGGACCAGGCGGCAATGGAACTGCGCCTACGGGGTCTGCTCCAAGCGGTGCCGTCCCATCTGATGCTGCTGTTGCATCGACCTTTGTGACTAGCTCTTCTGCGGCTGCTTCGGAGGCTTCCGCTGCTTGCGATGCTTAGATTGAGCAAAGGCGTGCTTGTTGATTTGATTTGTTTCGATTTAGCTTGCTTATTTGGCTTTTAGTTGTGCTAGGACAGTGAGAGGAAAAAGAGATTTGAGGAAGGGGAGGAAAGGGATGTAGGATGTGCATTCGTTCTGGCGTTGAGAGTCTTGTATCATACATATACCACAAAATTTACCTGAGCCACTCGTTTTTACAAGCATATTACCCCTCATTTCAAGCCCGTGTCACAATTGTTTGAATCCTGCTCTGTATATTGAGTGCAGCAATGCAGTTATAGGACGATACATTTCGAGCCACCGTGAAGCCTTTCTGTTGACCTGCACTCGTGTGTTTTGGCTCAATGACAAAGCGTTCAGGTCGACGGGTCTTCGCAATGCTCAATTATGATCAGGAGTTGTTTTGTATGAATATTTGATCACATAGAATAGAAGCTGATAGTATATCGATGAAGCAATGAGATGGCAATGTTATTCATTACCAGGATTGCGCCGTCCATTACTTTCTGCCCCC